>TARA_R110001592_G_scaffold170253_2_pt1 | contig 27350 bp, 30 predicted proteins | sample TARA_R110001592 | Tara Oceans TARA_R110001592 (sample SAMEA4398387) | marine metagenome | biome: Polar Biome; feature: [SRF] surface water layer (ENVO:00010504); material: water (ENVO:00002006), including particulate matter (ENVO:01000060) such as... | depth 5 m | reverse complement strand
GTATTTGAATTGAACCTGCGAACGTTGCAATTCCGGTCGATGGAAGAGTTAGTAATGTTACATGAGAATTAACCCCTGCTCCTGTAGATCCTGCTGGCGGCGTAACTTTAAATTCGATTTGGCCGCCGGCGCCTGTACCGGTTGATGCTCCTCCGAGAATGCTTAATGTTTTTCCGGCGGTGTCTGTACCTGAAACGTCTGAAACGGCAATTGCTGCATTTTGACCATTACCAAACGCTAATGTACCGCCGGCGATCTGAACTTTTCCGTCATGAGTAATTCTCATTCTTTCCGTAAGGCCACCATCACCAGCATCGTTTGTTGCAAACGTAAGATTTGTATCGTGCAAAGCCATGTTTGAGCCGGCTGTTGAATCTCTTTCACTACGTATAGCGGCACCAATACTATCTGGATCTGTCTCGTTTCCGGAATCGAATGCTATCCCTGAGAAGGAGTTGTCTCCATCATCTAGGTTTTTGAGTAATATTTGAAATTCGGAATTTACGTTTCCGGTACCAGCTTGTGTTGCGGTATTTTTATTTATCGTTAATGTTGCGTTAGCTGCAACAGGCGTTAGAGCTGCAGGGCCGATAGAAAGTTTTTGAGCGCCTAGCAACATAGCTAAATCGCCATCACCATCGGCAATTCTAGGTGTTGTTACGCTTTGACTTCCAGTCATAGATGGTACTGTGATACCCGCGGCAAAACTAGTTGTATCAAGAAAGTCGACAGCTCCCGATAGAACGACGGCGCCGCCAAATACCGCAGTGGTCCTACCATAATCTGCCTCATCGTGACGAACACCGCCAGAAACGTACATGTACACATCGGCGCCTATATTTTCTACGTAGTGATCTGCACCTTGTCTTCCAGCAAAGGAAATCGACGCAGACGAAGCCATTTTTGAATCATTGCTACCTCCATGCACACCTAAATGGAACGTTGTTGGGCCCATTGTTGTAGCTAGTTGAGTTAAGGTTTTTACCGTATTATTTCCATCATCAAACTTAAGATCGTTTCCGTCCCGGACAATAGAAGTATTAAGATCGAATATTAAGCTTCCAGAAGTCGATATATTTGATGGAGTGTTAATACTTCCGGAAACTGTAATATCACCACCGAATAGCGCGGTGCCTTTAATAGTTTTGCTATCTACGTTTCCTACAGTTCCAGACACATAAAAAGAGACGTCATTACCGGCATGCTCCGCTACTCCAGAAGCCAAGTTTCCTTGTTCCATAAATTTAACGTGTCGGTTGTTAACTGCAGCATGCGATAAGTCAACCATTTGGACATCGCCGGTATAACCTCGTATACGATTTGTGTCGAATCTTATATAGGTGTCGTCGTCGCCTTTATGACGTATCTTTTCATCAACATCAACGGTTGAGTGAAATGTAGCCGCTTGGTTAACCTCTAATGAACTAGATAGGAGAGTCTTGGCACTGGCAGGAGACCCCGATGAACCAAAGATGGTTGTTCTGCCATCATACGTCGTTAGTGTGTCACCAATCGCGACAGAGTAGTCTCCACCAGCATTAGAATTTCTCCCCATTGCAATTGAATATTGACCTGTGGCTGTATTAGTTTTGCCTCCGATTGCGGATGCATATGTTGCACTGGCTGTGGCATCATCGCCACCGATCGCTAATGAATGAGCTGCTGTAGCATCTGTATTATTGTTTTCGCTCGATCCAATTGCTAATGAATAATTTCCAGACGCGGTTGCTCTTAAACCTATAGCAACCGCGTCTGTTCCGGAAGCTGTTGGAACATTTGCAGATCCAGCGCCGAACGTTCCGTTTTGAGCAATTGATGTTTTGTTAATCGGTGTATGTGCTCCGTCTAATAAACTTCCACTAACTACAACATCTCCATGGAAAACAGATACACCGGTAGCTACAGCATCTGCTGCACCGCCGTTCCACCCTGAAACGAAAAGGTGCATGTCTTCCTTGATTAGGGCGTCATCGCCAATCGAAACGTAATCTAGACCAGCATTAACGTTTAAGATCTTTGGCTTGTTTACTGATTTGACTTTGAAATCTAAATTGGCATTGGAGGTGTCATTAATAATAACGGCAGAGGACGCGCCGTTTTCTAGAATATCGATAGCAGGAATGGCGCCGGCGGTGAACTGGATTAAATCGTTATCAAAGCGTATATTTGTATCTTCGTCGCCAACATGCCTTATATATTCTGCAACGTGTAAGCCTAATGATGCTGTTAGAGAATTACTGGCAATTACTACTCCGGAAAAGTCAGATCCGGAGATTGTTGCTACCTTGCTATCATCAATTGCCAATTCGGTTGAATCGATTTTAAGGCCGCCGGCAGATTTGAGATCTAACGAGAACTCAGTGCCGCCGAGATCTAACCCAGCGCCGGCTGTATAAGTTGTATTTGTATCAACCAAAGCCTTTAACTGGGTTATTGTGATTTTCTTAGTAACGTTTGCGGCAGAAGCATCAGCTAAAGCTATAGAATCAGACAGATTGCCAGCATTACCATCGACTGTCAATGTATTAATATCAGATATTAATTTCCCGGAGCTTGAACCTACACCTGACCCTGTAAGGGCGAACACTAATGACCCGAGTGTCGCTTGTTTTGTAGCAGGAGTGCCACTAACGTCATGAAAGATAAATCTATCATTTGCTGAATCTATGTCAGCAGAGGCAAGTGATGCTGCATCTAGTGTTACGACACCAGCTGCTTGTGTTAAACCAGCACCGGCTAATTTTGTTGCAACGTTAACGAATGTTATTTTTTTAGACTCATCTTGGGCTGCGTCAATATCTGCGACCGCAAATAAATCGCCGGCAGCGATAGATGAATTAGTTAGAGATCCTGATAAACCGTTGATATCTAGGTTTAAACTTCTTTCTGCATTTGAAATTGGCTGACGAGCAATACCATTACCGGCGCTGTAATTTATCGGCGTCATCGAAGTCTCAGTGTATACTCCGCTAGCTTGCGCGGCCAGATACAAAGAACCGGTAGCCATAAATAAACTTCCGCTCAAATTAGCAATGAATTCATCTAATCTAGGTCGACCTAAATCTGTTCCTGCACCTTGATCGGCTAATACAATAGCACCAGATAATAATAAATCCGATGATTGAGACCAATCGACTTGTATTACCTGTCTTTCAGCAAACAATGTTCCAGAAACTACAACGTCGCCTCCAAACAGAACTGTGTCTTGTCGTTGGGATCCTGATATTGAATGTTTCGATCCACTTACAAAATACCAAACGTCCGTACCTACATTCCTTAACAAATCAGCGTTGTAAGCCCCATCAACCCCTAATGCAGCTGACGCAGAATATACTAATATACTCGGTACTGTACCAACATTCGAACCTGATCCAATGATCTGAGAAGCTCTTAATTGTTTAATTCTAAAATCTTTTGACATTTATTTCTCCTAAGATGAAACTACCCATCTAACATTTCCATAAAAGGGTGCAGACGTGGTTAATCTAAATTCGGTAGTACTTAACCAATATGCAGATATCTGTACATTACCTGTGTATCTAGAGGGTATATCCTTTTCAGTATTCGGACTAGATCCAGTGTTATATGTAGTTGGCAATTCTACAATCATCGCTTGTATTGATGAAGGACGAGATGAAACTTGTAGTATAACATCTTTTGAAGATTCTCCAACGAACACTACGAATCCTTCCTCTAATTTTCCAGATGAGCTCATCAGTCTTCTACCTTTAATACTTGCAGATCGACTGTTCCGTCAAATGCCGCTGTAACTTCAATTACGACTTGGGTAGTTGTGAGTTCTATTATTCTAGCTATTACCATATCGCCGGCTGTAGAAGTAACACCATGAGTGACTGTTGGGATTGACTCAAAAGCATTGCTAAAAACATATGTGGCCGATGTAATCCCAGAGGATTCCGTAAAGGCTAATGACGTTGATTCTAACAATATTGATTTATCAGATATCGTTGCCATTTTTGGTGTCTTTCTTAACGCTGGATATAGCTTTTTATACCTTTGTCTGTCAATTCTTTTAAATGTTGTGGCACCCATAATAGTCTCCCTATAATATTAATCCAGCTGCTGAAGCCAAATCTGATCTTTGGCCTTTACTTAGATTAACATGCGCAGCTAAATTCGAATTCCTGAACTTGTCTATAACTATGCTTAAACCAGAAGACTGTCTATCAATATATGGTGTATCTATTTGATCGATATCTCCTAACAGTACTATTTTTGCTCCAGTACCTATTCTTGTTATTATGGTTTTTAATTCGTGGATCGTGGCGTTTTGAGCTTCATCAACAATTACGAAAGAATTGTTAAAGGTACGGCCGCGGATATATGGTATAGGAGCAACTTCTATTTCACCGTTTTCGATCATCAATTTAAAATATGATATATCCTTAAAAGCATGGCGGACATTGTCTAGAATAGGCATTAACCATGGTTCCATTTTGTCTTCCATTGTGCCTGGTAGATATCCTAAATCTCGGCCTACTGGTTGAAGTGTTCTCGTTATAACTAATCTTTCAAAGCCGGTTTTAAATTCTTCTGGCATAACATCATTAACCGTTCCGCTTTTGTGAGAATGCTTAAGTCCATGCAATCCTGCCATTAAAGCTAAGAATGTTTTTCCAGAGCCGGCTAGACCGGTCAAGGTTACTAGCGGGATCGTCGGATCTAAAAGAGCTTCTATTGCAAATCTTTGTTCTGAATTTCTAGGTTCTACACTAATCAAGCCATCCATCACATGATGAAGCTTTTTAATGCCGGATGGTTTATTAATGCCTAGGAATGATTGCTGATCTCCGTTTTTCCCAACAACAAACGTGTTTGGCTCTATCTGCAATTCGGTCTGCAAACTACCATTTAGGTAAAAACTGTCAATTTCTTCTTTTGAAAAGTCATATTGTCTATAACCCTTTAAACTGTCTACATCTGAATCGATATGATCTTTATAGTAATCTTCTGCGACTACACCTACTGCGTCACATTTTACTCTAAGATTGATGTCCTTTGTTATAACTAAGACAACCGTCTTTGGATGTAACTCTTGCTGATATTTTGCGCATGCGATGATTTGATTGTCGTTGTAGCTCGCGTCTAGACCCTCTGGAACAAAGGCCTTCAATGACTTGGTTATGTAACGAAACCGAGTGTCGTGTTCTTCATCTATAGTCCATCCAGACGCGTCCTTCTCGACACTCCGAAGGGAATCTAAGTATCTATTTACATATCTGGCCGACTCTCCTAGTAGGCCTTGCTTTTCTTTAAATTTATCTAATTCCTCGAGTATACATAGTGGAAACACAATGTCGTTCCCGCCGAATTGGTGAATTGCCAGTTTGTCATAAAGCATAACGCTGGTGTCTACTACAAATATTTTTCTTTGCATAATATCCTCATACAAGTTAAAGAGCTATGGTACAATTATATCGGAGGTTTAAAATGAATAAAATTTTAAAAGACACAACTTGCTTTAAAGAACACAAAAAAGCAAATAAAAACTGTGAGAAGCGGACTTGCCGACAATGGCTAGAATGCTCAAAATATAACAATTGTACTATTCTGGCTAGCCAGGATGGGCCTAAGACTCTACAAGAGATCGGGGATTTAAATAGTCTTACTAGAATGCGCATATGTCAAATCGAAAAATCTGCTCTTAAAAAAGTTAGAGAGTTGTTGTTTAAAATTATGTGATTTTATTAACTAATATAATCATCTATAATTATGCAATATCAGAATTTAAAATGGGGATCTTTTGAAAAGATCCCCATTTTTGTATAAACTGCTATAACATTTCTGTAATTATACTTTCTTTTCTTTGTCTCTTTCGACAGTAAGCTTAACTAGTTCTGCTGCTTGACTTTTTAATAGTCTTAGGCCTTTCCTAGCTCTTACACCGGCGCTAGCGTTTCCATTAGCGTTTTTGTGTACGTCTAGATCGATTGTTTCAATTAGCACTTTAAGCTCTTGCCATTTTGCTGTGACTGGGTTACTCATTTTTATTCTCCTGTAATTAAAGATGATTCTTTTTGAGGTTGTTTCGTTATTTGATTGATTAGTTTAGTTATTTTCTTTGTATTTTCTTGATTTTCTAGTTCTAGCGCCAGCAGATACACCATATGGTATATCTGACTTTGATTGACTCCATGATCTAAAACAACTTGAATTATTTCCCTTGCTTTAGATCTGTCCATCACATCTTCTTCGTCTTTTAAATTAAGTTTTTTACTCATATAGCTATCTTTCTCGAAAAGGGTTGTATGTTGTATTTGCCATGGCCAGATATCAATAAAAGCTTTCCGGATACTATATCGTTTTCTATATTTCTGTCTATTATTATACTTTCTGGGAATTTTTCGTTTTGTAAAACAAACAGAACATGTTCCCAATCAGGCACACCGCAGTTATAGCTTGTCAATATATTCTTTAAAGAATCCGGGAGCATTATTCCAACATCATCTTTCTCCATTACTGCACCAGTTTCTTGGCCTAGCAATATTTCTGATTTAGCGATGTCAAAAATGTTGTGTACTACACCGCAGTTGTTGCATGCAGCATGTTTTGGTATAACTGTTTCAGAGTTATCGATGGCCGAAAAAACTACAAACTGGTGGTATGGAGCGTTAACGTTCGATCGATACTGAGGCAGCTTACAATGGCACTCAACTAAATGTTTAATACAATCCATAACAATATCTAATAAATGACTATTTTGTTTTCTTGCTTTTAGTCGTGTTAGTCTTAGTTTGATTAACTAACAACTCATATCCGTTTGAAGCATATAAGTCGATTAACGTTGATGTTAAAGCAGTTACTCTTCCGATTTCTAAATCTGGGATATCAATATTCCCAGCGCCGTTGGCCTCTATTAAGTCGCGAGTCAAATTATCTTTGATCATCGTGATTATATCTCTATACGTTGACAGTATTTGTTTTTGATTTGTCATTGGTCACCTCTCATATAATTATGCCCTAATGGGCTGTTGTTGTAAAATTATTTATTTTTGGTTACTAAGTAACCACCTATTGAATTAATCTGAGTAATGAAACTTGATTTAAATTTTTCAGCTGTTTTATAAACTTGGTATGGAATTAGTTCGGTTTTCCCATCAACAGATACTTCACATGCTGAATAGCACATGTAACCATAATAAGGAATCGCTACGTCTAATTCATCTTTTACGATGTTTGTATCGTATGACTCTTTTAAGTACACATTTAGAGAATCTGACGATAAGCCGGCTAGTCGATCGTATAGTATGTTTGCTGTATCTTGTTCTTCAGGATTAATATCTTTAATTTTTTGGTTTAAACTTTTTATTAATCTTGTTGGCGACTGAGATTGAGTGGCTAGTAGCGAATTTTTTTTGATTTCAACATTTGTTAAATTGCCAAATTTTTCTTCAAAATCAACGTTGAAAGTATCACCTAACATTGTTGATATAGGTATAGCTCCACTAATAGCTGCTAAGTCAGCGTGTGAATTCAAGTTGCTTAATTCATCACCATAAATAAATGGGACTATGTTTAGCTTGTTTTTTTGCCAGTTAACAGATAACGTTGTTATAACCTCTTCAGGATATGACCTGGCCAGCATTATTAATTTTGTTTTATTATCATAACAATATGTTAAAAGCTTGTTTAACTCAGACACAGAAAATGGCGCGCCTTCTATAACAAGAACTTTTGCAGCGCTTAACGTTATATCAGACGTCTTAATCTGGCTAGAAAATCTGGGATCTATGTTAATTGAAACGCTGCAGCCTGAAGATACTTTTAGTATATCTTCTTTTGACTTTTCTCGAGAAACTATAATTTTCCCTGTTGCCCCTAAGACAGTAGGAATATTTTTAAATATATTTTTTGATCTTTTGTTTTTTAACATTTTCTGGGTTGTTGCAGCTGCTAACGTCGACGACACCCTTAAGATTTTTTTTAATTCATAATCGCTAACTAGAAACTTTAAAAACCACTGCTCAGAACCTGGAGCTGCTTTCCTAGCACTATAAAGATAATTAATTAATATGTTTTTTAAACACTCGGAAGGTCCTTCATACTTTTTACTAATAACATAATGTAATATGTTTACCCAAGAAATTAAATCGTCGCCGACTATTTCTTGAGTGTTTTCTATTTCTAAACATTCCTTAATTAAGTTTCGAAATGTATCTTTATTCTCTTGTACGAAAACTCGATGCACAGACACCTCATATGATTTCTTTATTATATGTGTTTAGTTGCTTTAATTTTAGCTTGTCATTTAAACTTTTTTCAGCAGTATAACAAACTAATCTAGAAGTTATTCCTAAAAATAAAGCAACTAAACTCATAGTGAGTGATTGCTGATACATCATTAAGCTGTATACAACAAGCAGTTCCGGCATTCCGAATGTTATTATCAAGAATCCCGCCAGAGATTATTTGAAGCGTATCTTAAGATTTCTTCTGCACTGTCTTCATTGTAATCATATTCATCGATGAGAGTCTTAACCATTTCACCGTGCTTTTTACGCTGATCATCATCGCGGGATCGACTCTTAGTTACGATTCGAGCCATATCTTTTACTGAATTGATTAGATATGCTTCAATTGCTTCTTTTAAAGGTTCGTAGGATGTGTAATCAACTTTTTCACCATGTCGCATTTTTGCAAACATGTATGCGGTGACGTCAGATCTGAAGCCTTGTCTCGAGGATCCAGTAATGCCTATGACTTCTTCGATCGATTTCATCAGCTTTTCATCAGCTCCACGTTCTTCACCAGTAAGCTCATCTCTTATTTTCTTGCTTGTGGTATATGCTTCTGCGTTGTCTAGATACGTATCAAAAAGCGATTGTGCTTGTTCTTCGTATGCAGTGATAAAGGCCTTTGCAATTTCTGTTTCTAGAATTCTTAAGTATTCTTCTCTGACTACTTTTTGGATTATTTCTAAACAATGATCTCTAAACTCTTGATCGATTATTTGTTCTTTAACCATTTTAGTTAATGATTTCATTACGCCAATTGGTGTAATACACTTTTTCGAATGATCAGTCAAAGCATGATCGATTGCTTTCATGATGAAACGTGTAGAAATCCCAGTCATACCTTCATCTCTGACTTCTTCTTGCAAGTCTTTGAGATCTATTTTTTTGACCCTACCTTTTTCAATAACTTCATCGCCATTATAGATCTTCATTTTTGTTAAAAGATCACATTTTCCAGTTGACTTAAGTCGTGACATTACAGAAAACATCGATGCGACTTTAATTGTATGAGGAGCAATGTGTGCATTAAAATCTGATCTAGAAAGTATTTTTTCGTAGATTTTTTGCTCTTGATCAAGTTCAAGAATGTATGGTACATTAATTTTAACTACACGATCGAGGATTGCTTCGTTTGTGTGTTCTGATTTAAAGCGGTTCCATTCAGACTCGTTGCAATGAGCAAGAATAACGCCATCGAAATAAACCATATCGTGCTTACCCGGGGCAGGTACTCTTTTCTCCTGAGTTGCTGTAATGACAGTATGTAAGAATTCAATTTCATTCTTGAATACTTCGATCATTTCTACAATACCACGGTTACCGATATTGAACGCTCCAGTTAGATTTAAGACTCGTGGATCGTCTTCAGAATACTTGTCTAGCTTACTGATATCTTCCGACCCGATCAGAACAGACACATCCTGTGAATTTGCATCCATTGGTGGAACAGAGGCTATGCCTCTTCGCCCTCTTTGTGAGAAGGACGTCTGTACCACAGGGAACTCTTCGTACTTACCCTTAAGATCGTTTAGGAGCTTCCATCGTGCGATAGGAGATAAATCACCGTCGATCTTTACAGATAGAAGCTTTTCGAATTCCTCTCTTAAGGATCTTGGAAGTAATTGCAAAGGTTCTCCTCGCTGAGGGTCTCCTTCTAAATGGTAATATTTTTCGCCGTCTAGAGCTTTCTTAATGTGTTCTGTTAGCGCGGACTTACCAGCACCAACTGGCCCCATTAACAAAAGTATCTGGCGGGATTCTTCTCCGCGCATAGCTGCACCATGCAAGAACCTCATAAGTTTTTCAATTACATTTTCCATTCCGAAAAATTCTGAATCAAAGTAGTTGTAAATCCTTACTGAATCTGCATCGAATATTTTTCTTTTTCGAGGATCTTCGTCAGGCATTTCTGTGATTCCATAACCTAAAATTGCGTCGTGCAGTCTCTTATGCGAAGACTTTGCTAGGTCCGGATTGGCTTTGACCAGTTCAAGATACTCGAGGAACGTACCTTTGAACTTTTTTTCTTTGGTCTGTTTTCTTTGTTTAGTGATAATGTCTAGGAAATTTGACATATTGGTTTGCTCCTTAGATTTCGTATGGTGCATCATCCACCATGGTTATTAATTGTACATCAGAACCCCATAAATGTTTACAGTGTTCTAACACATGTTCTGCATATTTTATTTTAAGATCTCTACCGTCGTGCTCGTGATGCAATACTAGTGTAGTGCCGTCCTCTATAGAGTCAACGTATATTGTTGGTATGGAATTAGATCCGCTCTGATCAATTAATCTTTGCTTAACCTGTTTCCAACCTTCGACATCGCTAACTTCGTCGATCACTGTTTTTCCACCTTCCTTAGGAGAGTAAGCAAATAAATTTAATTCTTCGCAATCCTCTTGAGTTAAGTACTGTCTTAAAAACGATTCATCGTTATGTACCTCACGAGCTATAAAGCATTCTTTTAATCCAAATCTTTCTTCTATTTTATTAAAAAGATGAAAGCCTAAATGATAAGGATTGATTCTGCCGATGTGTGGTCGGACAACTTGATTATGTGATTTTAAGAAAGGTAGATGCAAGGCTTGATCTAGATTTAATTCATGTAATATTTTGTAATGCCAAAAGCATGCCCAACCCTCGTTCATCGTTTTAGTTCTTATCTGTGGCATAAAATAATAAGCTTCGTCTCGTACGATAGATATTACGTCTTTAATCCATTCTTCTTTTATTTGTCCATAATCTAAAATAAATCCCATTATATCGTATTCGGGTACTGGGGGTATTGTTTGATGTTTTTCTTCGGATTGTGCGTGAAGGCTATCATATTCTTCTTTTAAAGAACCATAATCAACTGGATGGGTTGGTATTTGATATGATAGCGCTTGGCATGCGTCAATAACAGCTTCTACTTTTTCAATACCAATCCATGGATCCTCTACATATTTTTGAATCCTTTTTTTAGCGTTCCGCATTCTCGGTACTATAGTATCTGCTCGTGTGTGTTTAAACATTCTATTGTTTTTAAAGAAATCAGAATGGCCGACACAATGAGCCATGATTAACACTTGCAAATATAGCGGGTTTTCTTTCATCAAGTAGCTAATACAAGGATCTGAATTAATGATCAACTCGTATGGTAAGCCTGTAACTCCGTGTTGGTATTGGCTGTGTTGTATTTCAAATGACTTTCCGAATGACCAATGGCCATAATGAGTTGGCATGCCGTGATAAGACATATTTCCAATCATTTCGAAGTAGTCGCATGTTTCGTATGTAATGGGATACCAATCTAGCTTGTTTTTTAAGCCGAGATCGCAAATTTTATTATCCCAAAATTCTAAATCTTTTAAAGTCCAATCGCTCATGACATTACTACCAGGTTTTTTAGTGCTATCGATTCTATATAGTTTCCGTTCCACAAAACATCTGTCATCATTGTATCCTCATGTACATCTTCGATTGAATATATTTTTGTTTTTTTCGAAAATTTTAATTTTTCCCATATTGTCAAGCCCCAATACGGATTATTAATTATAATCCCAATTGAGTTTTCTGTACACGTTATGGGTGATTTTCTGTAGTACCAGCCCTTTGTGACCATGGTGTTTGGAATCATGTGATTACTCAGAACGATTAAAAAATTTCTTGAAGGCTGGCCAGACATCGTTTTTCCCCTTTATAAAAACAGACTTTATTTCACTAACTCCGTCATATAGATTTCCTAGACTAGTTTCGTTCATCCATTTAAGAGATTCTTCGGCTGGATCGATTTCACAGTAACCATAAAGTTGACACTTTTCAGCTAACTTCAATGATAGGCTAAGTGTTTTTTCATTATCTGATGGCCAGTTATCTCCATCAGAACAGTGGAATGCATATACATTCCAAGCAGAAGGACTATATCTAGAGTTGATTGCATGATTAACATATTCCAAGGTTGGAGAGACCATTGTACCACCACCCGTACCACGGCCGAAGAACTTTTCTTCGTCAACTTCATAAGGCTGAACGTCATGGGATATAAACACTATTTCTGTTTTTTCATATTTGCTTCGTATAAAATGGTAAAGTAAGAAAAAGAATGATCTAGCTAAATATTTCTTATTTTTAGACATTGAGCCGGACACATCCATAATAAAGAATATCACGGCGCTAGATACTGTTTTGTTAGTTTTAGTGATATGTTTATATCTTAAATCTGATTCTCTAAACCCAAAATCTTCGTCTTCTTCTATAGAACCGTTTCTAGTGGCCGCTTTTTTTCGCCTGATTCTTTGTTTAGCTGTTTCTTTTTTAGATAACCTAGGTCTGATACCTTGTGGTCTGTAACCTTTTCTTTTCCATTTTTCAGAAACTATTTGTTTTAGGGCTTTTTTCTCTAACTCCGGTAATTCCAGATCCGCAAAAAGATAATCGGCCAATTCTTCGAGTGTAACTTCAACATCATAATACTCTGTTCCAGGTTCGTTACCCGGTTTGTTTCCCTGACCTTGCTCTTTCTTTTTTCCTTTTTTTATTACTTGTCCTTTCTTTACATCTAAATCGCCGCCGGCTCCAACACCTCCGGAGTTCGACCCATAAACAAATTTGTATTCTTTTATTCCTTTAACCGGAATCCGTATCTTCTTTTTTCCGTCTTGGCCTATTATTGACTCTTCAGCAACGATATCGTGTATGCCATCTTTGATAGCTCGATCGATTTTTTGCTTGTGACGTCGACGATCTGATGCAGATCTGTCAGCTACGGTTTTGTGATGTGAAAATACACTGCTCATCTAGTACTCCTTTAATATAAATATACGTTGATTTGGGCAAATATATAATTAATTATAATTATACTTACAATCAAACATGCCAGCTCTTTGTTTTGTTATAGCCTTTTGTTTCTTATCCATCTTACAAAGGGTTTAAGCCATATAAAGCAGTCTTTATATAAAACAGATCCTTCTAGCCATTGATAGTTTATATGCTCTATTATTCCGGAGACTGGATTAGGTTTAATAACTGGATCTTCATCAGTTTCAGCGAAATACATTGTCAGCTTACCTACTACTAAGTATTCATTTGACACATCTTCATGACGTATCCGTATGCTAGTTTCTTCGTATGTTTCCCTTATAGCACAATCTAAGCTAGATTCTCCAGGATCAGCAGTTCCTTTTGGCAAATCCCATTTTCCTTTGTGCTTTTTCCGAAACGTGTTGTCGACCTCGAGACCTAGATATTGTATCCTTCCTAGTCTCTTAGTATATAAAATTATTCCAGACCCTGACATTGAACCATTTCCTTAATTGACTGTTATATCCTTAATTATTGCTGTCGAGAATAATCATCTTTTAATCTTACCACATCCTTTAAATGTGCAGTACTTACTTCCATAATACTACATGCAAAAGTACTTTCCTTTGGACAGCCAAATCTATGTATCTGCTTGGGACTAACATGATATATTTCGCCGGCTATTAAATCGATATAGTCACTATCGATTTCAGATGTCCAGATTCTTAATTTTCCGTCTAGGACGAAAACTGTTTCTTCTTTTATTTCATGATACTGCAGACTCATTCTATGACCTGGCTTGATATACATTCTTTTTCCAATGTATGCATCAGTTTCTGCCCAGATCTCCTCATGTCCCCATGGTTTGCTAACAATTACAGATTCGCGTGTTGTCATCGTATATACCTCTTATATTTTTTTAGTAATCATGATCGATCTAAGTGAATTCGTAAGGAGTGGTTTCATTTGTAATTACAATATTATAAGCACGCTCAACTAACTCAGAACTGCTTTGTATTTTACCACCAGCACCTACACCAGTAATAATTTCACAACCTATTTGTTGACATATATCCCACTCTGGAATAGTTGATGCGTCGAATCGGTCCCCGCCTTTTGTGAAATAGCTTGGTTTAAGGATCGACAATGCCCCGATAACAGTTTGATCAGGCCATTCAGCTTCCCATGGTACTACAAAATCAACTCCTTTTATTGAATCGATAATCTCCATTCTTTCCTCGAGTGGCATGAACGCATAACCTTTTTTTCTGCTTAAAAACGAGTCTGCATTGACTACAACGACTACCAAGCCGGCTAAATTAGTAGGGTGTTTTTTATGATCGATAGCTAAGTCTGCAGTTGCCCGGATACACCTGACATGGCCGATATGTATCGGATCAAACCCACCTGACGTCATATATACGGGACGCTCGTTTGAGTTTTCTCCTAAAAACGTCTTTAAATCTTTAATATTGCTAACAATTGCCATTACTCTTCCTTTTCTATTTTGTTTGGTTCTTTAAGCACTTTAAAACACTCCGGACAGTTGATCAGAAACTTGTTTAACTTTTTCCTTTCTAAGACGATTATTTGTTGATTTAGAAATTTAATAGTATTTTTATACGCCTGTATAGATCTGTCGATTAAATTGATTTCGTCTGGTGTTAGCATGATTTGTCCTGGTTATTTTATGCAGTTTTTGAAATCTTGAGGGAATACATGTTTGTTTTTCGAAAAAAAGTAATCCCAGCCTGCATCTAGAATGTAAGTCACTGCATGATCATCTTCATTTCTAATCGACCTTCCGACAGATTGTACGATTGTTTTTGCTGTCTGTAAAGAATACCACCACTTCCATTTGTTCATACGCTTTTTAACTAACTTGTCTCCAAGATAAGGATAAGGTATTTTGCAAATTATTTGAAATCTGCTCGAGTCACCTTTTAGATCAACTCCTTCGGACATTGATGGCGAAAGAAGAACAGTCGGTCTAGGATCTATCTGGTGTCTGGCCAATACCTTGTCACGATCCGTTGAATCATGAGACAGCAATCTTTTTGTACGTATATTATCTTTTAAATAGTTTGCAATCTTGTATGAATGTGCATGGATAATTCCTTTTTCGTTTGGATGAGCTTCTAATATTGCGCTCACAGCTGCAGCTAGTTTTGGCAAATTTGCGTCTATGTTTTTTGCATTTAAACTAGCTACTGGAGTAGCTATAATAGGTCGATTATTAACATCAAATGGACTTGGTATTGAAATAAATTCTACTTCGGATTCATCTAGGCCTAGAACACGGCAGAATGCTGACCGGTTCATAATTGTTGCTGACATCATCAGTATTTTTTCTGATCGCTTGAACAAAAACTCTTCAGTATATGGTGCTATATCGATAGGTTTGAATTCGAATTTTTTCCCTTTAGAGCCTCTTGAATCGTCGATGTTCATTACCCAGTTGTCTTTATCATATAACTCTAAGAATCTGGATATTTTAGTCCAGTGAGTTTCGATCATCGACCACTTTCTTTCTAGTACGACAAAATCAGCTAGCCTAGACTTAAGCCCTGTCTGTTCTAAGGTCTTTGCCATCTGTGATCGGACCGCAGTTAGTTTAGGCATGTATACTGACTTGATCCAACTACAAACCTTGAACTGTGTGCTCATCTCGGGCACTTTTAATTTTAAAACTGATTTTGCGAACTGGACAGTAAAACTTACCTCGACAAATTTACTCATTTCTAATTCTATATTATGACATTCGTCAATCACCATTATTTTTCTAAGAGGCAGTTGGCCTGAATGGTTGACTTCGGTTAGGAAATATGGGAAATTAGTCACCCCATGATAACCATTTATAAATTTATTCTTGTCGACAACGTAGTGACAAGATGAGGCACAATTAGCTTTAAATCTTTCGTCAGTACTAGCCTTTAATTCGCGACGTGACTCTTGACACGTTTTGGTTTTAAAGTATTTGCATCGATAATTGCTTGATGATTTAAGTGACAGCATGCCATGACTTTTAAAATCTTTTAAATACTGTTCTTGAAGTATTTTTTGTGTTGTTAAATAATATGCCGCGGAATCATACAACGCTGTATCTTCGGACTTGGTATTTTCGGTTATATATCGTGCTGCTGTTAAACCGATCGCAGACTTTCCGACACCCGTACCGGCTTCTATTATCACATATCTTTTGTTTTTATCTACCAGGTTTTCTATAGCGAACTCGATCGCCTTTGTCTGTTCGATACGTGGTGTTTTATAAGGGAAATAAGGTTCCCATTTGTGTGGTTGTGTTGACATGCGTTGTCCTCCTAATGTGGTAATTTTATATTACACTTGATTAAGTTTATTTACAAATTTAAAGTCCCCTAGAAAGACTTGGACGGACACCAGACTTTAAAACTATTTCACATATGTGTTCAAGCCTTTCAATGTGTTCATATGCGTCCCATGGATTTGCACCTACAGAACAGACGCCATGCGCTGCCTGGCCAACAATATCATATTTAACTACGTTTGTGCCCGTGTTTTTCCAATCTGTCATTGCTTCGAACGTAGCCTCAGCTAGCACATCAGACGTTACAGGGAGCACAGGAACACTAGGGCCTACCTTTGTATATCTAGATACTTCTGGAAAATCTTCGGCAAGCGCTTGTAAGTCCCACCCAGCATACATTGCTGCGATTATATTAGTAGGATGTAAATGTACGACTGCTCTCGTATATTTTGCATGTCTCTGTAACATCGAGTGCATATGCAGTTCGCCAGAAGGTGTTGTTCCTTGCGGCACATTAATACCTGCAGGTGTCAGTTTACATTTAATCATGTGTTCTGGATGTAGAATTGTTTTGCGCCAACCAGACGGAGTGATGTACAATGTGTTTTTCCCTGTCATCTTTAATGATATGTTTCCATCCCGGGTTGTTATCCACCCTTTTTCGTATGCTCGGCGCATTACATCGCCCATTGCTGTTATCATTGTTTTTCTCCAATTATAATTAAATCTGGTTTATGCCCGGGTTCCCAGGGAAGGGTTAGTATATCTCCATTTGAATATATTTCTAATTCTCCACCGTAGCCGGGTTCTTCTTTAACATCCAGTATAATGCCACTTGCGAATTCTGAATTTTTTTGACCTAGATTAAAATAAACGTTAATTAGATTTCCAGTGGCTTGATCAAAGTGAAGAAGATTTTCAAGGCCAGAAAACAAGATAGAGTCACCTGCAGCATATTGATTAGTTGTTATGTGACTATTTGTTCCAGCCATTGGATATATCTCCCCCTATGTTCTGCTTAAATCTGAACATGATTTGAAATTAATTTTGTTAGGTTGTGTGAATCGATTTGAAGATCTAGATTAAACCTTCTAATGCCTAAGTTTTTACATCTCTCTAATCGGAGAGAAGGCTTCAAGGTACCCGATAGGGACAATACAAAAAATAACTCTCCATCCCATGAATGGGTCTGAAATTAGTTTTCTGGCGTCGGAAGGCATTTTTTCTTCGAAGCATATTTCTATATGGCTACCACCATCATCAGACTTTTCAAATACCCTGTATTCTTCACCTATATTTTCAATACAAATTTCGTGGAGCTCGTCAGCAACTAGCTTGTAGTCTTTCTTTTTATCACCCATTTGAATTATCCGATAATATTTCTGAAATTATCTCTATTGTCTGAGCTGGTGAGCTTGTTTTAAACCCTTTTTTGCCAGCAAGCTGATAAGCCTCGAAGTCATTCCCGGTTGGGTCGCAACGATCGCCGATAAAATATATGTCTTCATAATCTTTAAAATTCTTAAATGCAAACGTTTTGTCCCAGCCTACGGGGTATATATCAAAAGAAGTATCCCCTCCGAATTTAATAATGACATCATCTAGCTCTGCACTTTTTAAGCCCGCTTTTGCTAGATCAATCCAAGATTTTCTTATACTATTATCTTTATTTAAACTAGACCATAGCTCTCTATCTTCGGTAGTTGCTGACCGTCCTATAGGACACCAGTTAACAGTTGATCCTCTATACTGTATGAATGTACCAGATAAAGGAATCTCTCTATGGACTCGTGTCATTGCATTTTGAAGATTTGTTAGTAGCTGAATTAACCGGCGCCATTTTTCTTCTCCTAGATGCGATCTGATATTGTTTTCATAAATACTCTTGAACTCATACGGTTCAACTGCGGCTTCTCGCGTATATTTGTAATATTTTGTTCCATTGCACGGAAGCCAGTGGATGTTGGTACAGTCGACTCGTGTTAAGTCAAATAATGTCACACATTGCTGCTTTATATAATCTAAATCGGAGCCTGATACTATTCCTATTTCATAGCCTGCATTTTGCAGAGTATATAAACTATTAACCATAGGCCAGCCCATAACGTCTCGGGGCGGGGTCAGTGTACCATCCATATCAAATAAAACAACCTTCATTTAATCTCCTTGTTATTTTGTATCATACTTATTATTAGGGGTTTGTACATAGAGGGGAGAAATTTATGAAAAAAACTGGATGGGGTAAAGTATTATTGATATTGGTTCTAATATTTTTTTCAATATCGTGTTGTAGTAAGAATAACAAATTTAAACGTCAAAACCAGAATGTGTATGAAGGGAGTCATCCATATAATCCAGCCGCGGCGTATTATATAAATCAAAATTATTATATAAATAGCACGGTACCTGGAGTTAGTCCAGTGTTTGTTGGAAGTGGAAACGGAAGTGGGGTTGGGATCAGGAATAGCCTAAAATATACAGATATCTTGACAGCGGGACATGTCTGCACTATGCCAGATGAATTAATTATATTAGGAGGAAGTCAGACTGTTGAACTCTCGGACGTCTCTGGTGAATCATTTCTCGGTACTATATATGCTATCGACGAAGAAAATGACTTATGCATTATTCGAATAAAAGAAAAGCGACCAGTTTTAAAGCTGGCCACAAGTAATCCAAATATAGGTGATAATGTTTATTCTGCAGGATACCCGCAAGGCTTATTCATGCCAGGATTATTGCATTTTTTCCATGGATATTTTAGTGGAGTCGATCCGTTTCGGAACGGATACTACAATTTTCCGGCGTCACCAGGTAGCAGTGGATCTGCCATAATTGACGATAACGGAGAAGTTATTGGAATAATATCTGCCGTCTTAAAAGACTTTCATCATTCTACTATAGGACCGAGTGTTGAACCAATCACGATATTTCTGCTTCTTTCTGAATATTGTGACAGCTATTGCGTTCAGTAAGTAACTTTGCGGCCCTGCTAGGAGACGCAAAATACTTATTTGACTAACAACTATTAGCTGGATTAGTCAGTGCCAGTCATCTTGATGACAAAGTCACGTGCAGAGTTCCGGAACTGCAGCTTCCCTGTTGGCACAATAACCCAACCCCTCTTAAGAGAGTTGTGTCCCTTAGGGTCTGGCGCAAAACCGTCAGTAAGCACCAAATATCCATCAAACCTTTTCTTGTTTTTGTTTGCATGGTCTTGGACGCATCGAAAGCAGGTACCGCCTGAACGGGTACGGTCGAGAACAACAGTCTGGCCTCGTTTAATAGTTCGCTCAGATTTTTCATCAACGCTAGTATCGAAATTGAGCAGAGTGAACTCTACGCGATCAGAGAGGTTATCTAGCTCAGCGGCTAGCATTTCCAAGTCTGTGTCAGACACCGAGCCAGACTGATCTAGGTAAACCGCAATAGATGCACGGTAATTTCGATGTGTTCCAGGATGGATTGTTGGATACTTCCTGTTCAACCTACGAACATTAGGGGTACGATCTGCCCGGCGAGTCATACCAACAAAGTTTTTTAGTACTGATTGCCATGGGATTTCTTTCGAAACCATCTTCCGGAGAGTCTTTTGCATTGAACTGCTGACAGAACCCCATGAGTTGTTACCATCACAGTGCTTGACCGCATCTTCGAAAGACTGTTGTATCTTGCCTTTCAGGATATCTCTTTCCTCTTCAGAAAGCTGGTCCCAACCATTATGGTCATCCATACCATCGCCCTGAGAGCCAGGTACCAAGGTAACCGGATTACCGTCCTTATCAACTAGGTTACCATCTTCATCAATTTTAACATCTCCGTCAGCTAGTGCCTGTGCAAGAGACTTTCCATTCATTGCTTCGGAAGACTCGATTGCTTCTTTAACCTCAGGATCTTTCATCAACTCTGCAAAGTACCATTCGGAATGCATTTCACGAGGGAAAGATTCAATCTTTTCGCTAACAACACTATATCGTTTAGCAGCTGCTTCACCCATTTGCTTGACTTGTTCGGGTGTTAAGGGCTTGAACGCCTTACCAGGGATAAGACCACCTTCAGGAAGTTCTCCCTCATCAATCAGAGAGTTAATCGCCAAGTCAGTAGCATAGTTCCAGATAATATGTGGTTCATGCTTTCGAGTTGTAGTATGTTCGAACACTAAGTGGTAACATTCGTGCTTAAGCAAACCCATAACTTGATTTGCTGTTAGACCGGCCAAGAAGCGTGGGTTCCAAAAGAACAGAGCTTCACCATTTTTTGCCAAAACTCCCGCAGTAGGGATTTCCTCTGTTCTCGTCTTTTGAATACCGCGGAGGACACGCGCGAAAAATGGCTCTTTCCACATCAAACGGATAAGATGAGAAGACAGGTCAAACTGCGCAATCTGTTCGTCAGTAACCGTTTGGGCAACTAAAGCGTCATTGGCGCTGGAGGTGGTTGTGTTTTTTGGGGAGGGCATAAGATACTCCTTGTTTTTGTCTTACATATATAATGTATCTCATTCTAAGACATGCTACACAGCAATTTTAAAACTATTTTTCTTTTAATTTTAATTTTCTAGGGCTAAATACATCGACAGCTCCCTCGAACATAACTAGAACTGAGTCCCAGTCTGAATTTTGAGAAGATCTTAAAAGGATGTCTAAAACAATCCCTATTTTCTCTGGAGATGTTCTTACTAAAACCAGATCGCCTTTTTTAAATCTTTCCGACATATATACCGTTATACCGTCGAGGCGGGGGAAACCCCCACCTCAACCGATATATTATCCTAGGTTGCGAGATGCATTAACCTGTGCGACGATCTCAGCGCCAATCAGCTTGTGCATTGTTTGGATGTTCTTAATATTTTGACAAGAAGTAATCTGGTTCCATGTCTGCACCATCATTTCGCCAGGAAGATCCTTCATGAACTTTGCAACGCGCTTTGCCTGTGCTGCTGTCCAAACATTATCCTTGCAATGTGCTCCTAGCTTGTCAATAACCCCATTAATCATAGAGTTACCAGCTGCTGTGATATCATTTTTCTTAATCTTTCCGGAAAGTACGTCTTCTGCAGAAATCTGCTTTTCGTATTCCTTTACAAAGGCGCAAAATGAGATAGCAGCTTCAGTACCAACCATACCAAGACTCAAGGCATACATCCCGTCAGGGGAGGACTGCCCAGCAGTTGTGGATGGAGACATATTCATATGGGTCAGACAGCCATTCAAACGATCCCAAGATGCTGGGTTTGGGCAGATTGTGCCTGGTTCTACAGTTGAAGGGTCAACACGGAGATGGGCCGGATTTTGACGGATGAAATCAATCAGCACATCATCGATATTGTTATCTAGTGCCCAAGAAATCCAATCCTCTGTGGTCGGTTCAATATCCGCCTTCCAAAAACGACGGAGAAGAGCAGGGTCCATTTCATTGACGTCATACTCAGAACCAAAGTTAACTGCTGCGATGATACGAGTCTCCGGATGTAGGCTGTATGGAGTACCATCCTTATCATTGCCAAGCTCTCGGTCAAGAACTAGCTGGAAAAAGGACTGCTGTACCCCAGGAAGTGCACGGTTCATTTCATCTAGCATAAGGACCACAGGCTCATTACAGGCGCGCACAAACCAAGATGGCATACAGAATGTCATAACACCGGTGTCCTTCATTCCTTCGATGTCAGGGTAACCACCAACATCACCCTCGGACATAGTCGAGCCGCGAACATCGATGAAGGGGAGATTGTGGACTTCAGCAATCTGCTTAGCAAGATGGGACTTACCAACTCCAGTTGGTCCACGCATGAGGATTGCGATATCAGCTGGCAGGTGTGGGGCAACCATTTTAAACGTTGCGATCGAGATTGGGGTCTTAGCGGACATAATTAGCTCCAGGGCTTTTGTGGTTGGTTAGGCAAGAAGAGTTGTCTTTGTTTCTTCTTACATATATAATGTATCTCATTTTGGAAGTAGCTACACAGGAATTAAAAACTTTATTCACAATGTTTTACCCATTTAGCAGACCAGGTTTGGATTTCGCCTTCAGTCATAACAACAAGAGAGCTGTTTTTATCATCAATACCTGAACGTAAGCCATGCTTAGTTTCGATAATCATTCCAATGGTACCTGCCTTTTTATTATGGGGCCACCGTTTTCCAGAGGAGCGTGTGTGTGCTTTGATTACTACCAAGTCTCCTGCTTCAAAATACCAGGTATTTGAAATATTTTCTTCTTTAATTTTTTCATACCGGCTATCGCGAGCATCACGACGCAGCTTGATTTTTTGCGCCTTGTCTTCCCGACGACGCTCAACTGCAACATTCTTAGCTTCAACGGCATCAACAAACTCGATACTGTTTTTTCCAGGAGTCTCTTCTTCAGCCCATTCCTCTCCAGCAGCGAGAGTTTTTTCTTTCTCTAATTTAATCTGAGCGATTGCTTCTCTATATTGTGACCGACGCATGGAGACTCCTTTGTTTTTGTCTTACATATATAATGTATCCCTTTCTAAGACATGCTACACAGAAATTAACAATAACGTTAATTTAAATCCAATCTAAATCAGTAGGATCTTCCTCCGAAGGAACGGTTGGGGTGTCTGGAAAATTAAGTACTTTTAGATTGGTCTTTGGTACAACTTTCTTAGTCGACTTTGGTGGTCTGGGTGGAGGGGGAGATGGTGGTACAATCATAGAAATATTTGCGGGCTGACCTGTAGTGAAAGCTTTAAACATTTCTAATAAATCATTCTCAATATCTTCGTTAGATGAATCTGGCGCGCCAATCCAGTCTAGACATTGCTGCCACCCTTTATCCGACCATTTTTCTATATAGCCTTGTATTGAAAACCCTGAGTTGGCTTGATGAGTTTCTTCCATACCCATGATTGCCATGAACTCTTCAGCTGTCATTCTAGTAATCCTTATTCGAAACCTTCCTGGGAGGTTTGTTTCAGTACTTGGGTAGTGAATGTAGTAAGCCCACAACGACTCATATGTTTCAGAGCTTCCGTTATCACCGGTAGTTATATTGTATAGTTTTTTAACTTCATATTCTGCCATAAATCCTCCTTAACTATATTATAATGTGGCATGCATAATTGTATAAAATCTATTTTTTGTTCAATTGTTTTCTAGTCAGTATGTCAATATACTTTTCAGTCCAAGCGGAAGCGGAATATTCATCTTTAAAATTTCTCAAAGGCGATGACCATTCCGGATCTGATAAACTGGTTATTTTTGCTTGCCAGGTCCCATCAGTATTTACATACACCTCAGCATCTAAATCAACGTTATCTTTCCAAGAATAAGGATCGTTATTCAATGTGTGGAAATTTCTAGTTAATTCTTCTTTAACCGGTTTCTTTTCGCCTTTGTTCTTTTTAAACAGCTCATGATCGTCATTAACGATAATTGTTAATGCTGACGCGACACTCATAAATATCGGATATAATTTTGCATATGCGCCTAGAGATGCTTCAATTAGTCCCTTTGCAGTCGACTCTAACCAATCTATTATTTTTTGTGCGGCACCGCTTTGTTTTAACAACACTCCAACCGGCCCTAACATGGCTGCATCTTTTACATGACCAGCAATCTTTGAAAATAGGCCTTTGGTTTGACTTGCGCCTAGACCGTACGACTTCTTTAAAAAGGCTATTGTGGCATCAACCATACTTCCAATAGACTCTTTCATTTTCGAAGGGTTGTTAACGTATTCTTTAACAAACCCAGGAAGCTTATCGAAAAGTTTAACTATGGTTTTAAAAGCGTCGTCAGCAAATTCTGTAATTCCGTTTTGAACTATTACGTCTGTTCCTGGAATAGGAGATATTAACGCAATCATATCACCAGTAACTTTAGCTAGTTTAGACATTAATTTTCTATATAAGTCTTTTAGTTTTTCTAGCCCTTTTTCAACACTAACTCCTATTTTTTTGAAAAATGCTCCGAGTTTGTTAATGGTGGATTGCACTCTTTCATATATTTTTGAAGGAGCGTCTTTAACTGTAGATGAAAGCATTTCCTTTATGGCGTCTTTCATATCTCCTAGATCTGTAAATAGGGCTTTTACGGCAGAGATTGCGTCTGCGGCCGAGTATCCGAAAAACACCATATCATTCATCATTTCTGCGGCTATTCCAGCAGGTGCACCGGTGCCTAAAGTTCCAACTGTTATTCCGGTTTCGAGAGCATAACCGATCCCAGCCTGGAAAACGTTTGCTATATTATCTTTTAAAAACTCTTTTAAAGACTCTTTTAATAGTAAGTCTCCCTCACACATTAAACTTGAATATTCGTCTATTTGATTAATACTATAATTCGACGCGTAAAATGCTGCAGCTAAATTTTCTGTTAAAACTCTTTGATCGATCAACCCTTTAGAGTATACCGGGTAGACCGAATTTGCTAGTGAATATGATTCCATAATATTGCTTTCTCCTTACACTGTTGTTAATAATTATGTCCGGTATAAATATTTAACCGGTAGTAACAGCAATATACAAAATAAAAAAAGAGGCTAGCCCCAACCACGAAGACTAACCTCTATAAAATGCATTATTTTTATTATAAATTTACTTTATATTTATAATTCTTTTTGATTCATTTTTATTTTCATTCACAGGGATGTCTATAGACAAAATGCCGGCGACATATACCGCGGAGATTTGATCTACATTTGCGTCAGATGGAAGAATGTATGATCGATCGAAATTAGTATATGACCATTCATGCTGATAGTAATCTTTATCGTCTGTTTCAGCATATGCCTGATTATCTACACTCAGGGAAACGGTCATAACGTTGTTTTCAATACCTAGAATAAAATCTTCTCGAGAATATCCAGGAATAGCGATATCGACGATGTAACTGTTTTCTAGAAAATATACATTCTGTTTTGCTATAGTCTTATTAAGTGCTATAGTTGGGGAATCGACAGGAACATATCCAAGTTGGGTAGGATTTGTTGGCGGCATTAAATAATCACAGTCGCTAGAAAGATATGCACCGCTAGAATAATCTAGGTTTAAATCGGATGAGTATGGGTATCGGCTTATTAATCGAGCAGTAAGCATGTGGGCTTCTCCTTAAAAAGTGTTTTTACTATATATGGTTTGTTTACCAAACAATTATATTATAGTCACTAATAATTAAATTTATAATTATAGTTGCAATTAATTCAGTCGTTGTATAACATGTAAGTCATACTGTACTTTTTAGACTCTGCAATAAGACCTATTGCGCTCATGTATTGCGATATGTTTTCTTTTCCGACGAAGAAAGATGCTAATTGTTTTGCAACCGGGTCCCTTACTGCGCTCTCTAGGAGATATCTCAAATCAGATGCAGAATAGTCTTCCGGACTTAATCCCTTTTTAACCGACGGCATTTCTGTGTAATATCTGCTTTCTTTTAGAATCATAATATATTCTGCAGGCAGTTCTGCAGCTGGTGCTGCATATACAGCCGGGTCAGGTACTAGTAAGTCCGGATCCGCTTTTTGTACGGCACCTTGAAATCTTTTAAAATCTCCACCTTTTGTGCTAGCTCCTAGATATACCGTTGTTCCTGCAGGCCATGGGTGACCAGGCATTACTGAATCATATGCTACGGAGATGGGAGATGGAGCTGAACTGACCTCAACTGTAACGTTTGACCTGCCATTTAACAACGACATCCACAACGCTAGAGCCATGTCTGGGGTTAAGCATGTGTTGCCGCAAAATCTTTGTGACTTTTTAGATTTTGGGGCAGAAATATATATTTTAACTTCGTCTGCTAAAGCTAAATAATGATCAACCATTGCAAGATGACCTAGATGTGGAGGTTTAAACGCTCCACCTAAGACTGCAATTGATTTCCCGGGGAGCATAGCCTCATACAACTGATCAAGTTCTTTGTCTGAAAACAAGTAATTAAGATCGGTAGTTTTCCCCTCTATCTGTGGTACAGGCTTCTCTTTTGGCAATCGCTTGGCACGACCGATTATTTGATTAGCCATGGCAAATGATCCGGTTAACTTAACTAATTTTTTCGACCCGGGTGGATATTCGAAAATAAGACCTTCGACAGTTGATGCAACGTTTTCTATAGGACCTAGTTTGGCTAGCTGCTTTTCTAAAAGATCTCCGTATTTCTCCGCATCATCTCCAGTATAACTTTCGAGTTGTTCGATGGACTGTAACAACGTGTTTCGCATTCTTTCAACTTCTGCGTCGCCGTCTGTCATAAAAAATGAATGAAGTCCGCGGAGAGCTTCGATAGCAAAATCAGACACTGTTCTTGCGAATGGAGATACAGCTTTACCGATGAAGGCTCGAGCCTTTGTAGCCGATGCGTACTTTGCAACTACCTGCTTTTGCTCGCGGGTCAGACCTTTTTTGATATCATTAACACTAATCAATTCGTCTCGATTAGCCTTTTCTCCTATCTGTACAACCCTTTTAACCAACATATCAAATTTGTTTTCCGGCAAACCTGAACTAGCTAATTCTTTTTTCAGTGTATCGATGACTAAATCAGTCAATCTTTGATCATCCGCATATCCCATCTGATCAATTGCATTAACTGCGTTTTCATATGCTACATTATCAGCAATATTCTTAAGGTCGACATATCGAGGACCAAATACTTGCCACTCTTTAGCATCAGTCGTTTTCTCAACATCTGAGATTATATCGACGATGTTGTCGAACTCTAGATCACCAGCCGTAAACAACTCAGATTCAGTCATCTTTCCGGATGGACCGATTGGAGAATACTCTTTAAGATTATGCAGAACGATATAACTTCCGTCATATACGATGATATTTTCTGATTCCGGGAGCATGATTTCACAATTAACGAACCGGTATGTATTAGGTTGACCAGTATCGAATGATGCTGCAGCTTCAGCCGCGGGCATCTTATCCATCGCAGTTTTAATAGTTTCGAATCCTTTGATAAACGCAGCTTCTGCTGGATGGCCATCCCACTTTGTGCGGTATTCAGTCTCAGTCATGCCTCCGCGGGTAATATCTCCCATATTTCTGGCTGTA
>TARA_R110001592_G_scaffold191542_11_pt1 | contig 27357 bp, 6 predicted proteins | sample TARA_R110001592 | Tara Oceans TARA_R110001592 (sample SAMEA4398387) | marine metagenome | biome: Polar Biome; feature: [SRF] surface water layer (ENVO:00010504); material: water (ENVO:00002006), including particulate matter (ENVO:01000060) such as... | depth 5 m | reverse complement strand
TTAGAAATCAACTGCACAGAGATCAAGATGGTACGTTACGTAAAGAAGGTTCAGGAAGTCTTTCAAGTATGGATTTGACAGATGAAGAAAGAGCAATGTATGCGTCAGCTATATCACCAGAAGTTCCAGAAGATTTTGATGTTTTTAGAACAAAGCCTTTAGAGGGTGATTTATCTATACCAGTTGAACAAACTATTGTTGATGCTACTGAAAGTGAATCAATTAGTTCAAATGGTACTGAAGATAATATAAATGTACAAGAAGTAGCTGGAGCTGAAACTAATCAATGTAAAGATTACAACTGTAATCCTTTACCAGTTGGTCATCCTCAAAGAGAGGAGTTTGAACAAAAATTAAATTCAGGCTGGGCACTAACTAAAGTATATGATCAAGGTCAAGGTAAAACAACATTTACTGTAACTAAACCATTAACTGAAAATAAATTTGAAGATTTTGGTGATTTTGACTTTGAAGAAATTGAAGTATCAGGTACAGGAGAAAAAAGAGATGTGTACACTGATTTAGAAAAAGAATTAATTGGTGTATATCAAGATGGTGAGTTTGGAGATAATGTAAGAGTAAGAGAAGGTATTTATTCTAAAAGTGGTACAGTTGGTACTCAGTCTAGTAAAGCCGGGCCAAATTCTTATGGTGGTGATTTAAGTACTGAACAAGCTGAAAAAGATTTTAGAGTAAGATGGGATGACGCAATTAAAAAAGTACCAGGTTTTGATTATGATATGGAAAAAGGATATTGGGGTCCAGATGGTAACACACCAACAGATGCACAAGCTAAGAAATATCAAAAACAATGGTCGGCAGTGCAAAATGCAATGCAAGAAGTAGAGAATGAATTTCATGCACAGAACTTTGGTGAGAGTGGTACACCTAGACAATTATTTCCTGGAGGTGATTCTGGTAAAGTAGATGGTAAGTTTGGTATGTTAACTTTTAATAAAGCTAGAAGTTATATTAGAACAGAAGATCCAGAAAACATGATTGCAGAAGTTCTTGATCCTGAAACATCAATTACTAGAGAAATAGATATACCTGATCCAGATAGACCAGACTGGTGGTGGCAAGACTTGAATAATATAGCAACTCAAAATTCATTAGAGAATCCGTTATTCTTACCTAACATACCTAGAGTTCCAAATACGGAAATAGATTATGTTTTAGATGATTGGACAGGTAGAGCTAATATGACTAATGCTGCTCTGAATACTATGGCTAAAAATTTAAGAGCTTTTGGTAAAGGTAAAGTAGCAGGTTCTAATTTATTTGGTAAAGCTGTTAATCAACTTGCAAAAGATGTTGGTAATGTTAATACTAACAATATAAAAATTATGAATAGTGTTGCATTGCCTCAAGCTCAACTTAATCTTAAAACAGGTTTAGCAAATGCTAAAGCATACCAAGATGAGTATGACGGTACTGTAACAGCTTTAAGTAGATACACTGATTTTGAAAATTGGGATAAACAAAAAAGTAATGAGTTATATAATCAAGCTATTACTAACAGAGCAAATACATTTAATTTAAATCAACTTAAAGACTATATAAAAATTGATGAAAGTACAGGTGGTATAGAATCACAAAAAGGAAGTAAACCTTTACAAGTAGATCCTGATGATAGAACAGAACAACAAAAAAGAAGTGATTTATATATAGCCGAAAGAGATAGAATAAAGGAGCAATACCCAGATATGGATGATAAGAGTATTGACAACAGTTTAGAATTTATTCTTGATGGTTATAAATCTTCATCATCTAATAATAAGGTAGATGACTATAATGACAGGATGCGAGACAATAAAGCTAACAACCCACAAGATTTAGGGTATGCACCTTCTGTAAAATATCAAGCTAAAAATGGTGGAAGTGGAATGAAGAAGTTTGCATATCCTTTTTACACAGGGAAGATGGGTGCATAAACATAAAAGGTTTATTTATATCAGTTGGTAAACTTTATAAATATCAGTAAATTTGAACTATGGCAAATTATATTAAAGGAGAAAAAAATTATTATCCAGACATTAAACCGTTTACACCTGATTATAAATTTTTAAGTGCAACATTAGATGCAAGAGAAAATAAATATTTAGCTGGGTGGGAAGCTACCAATGATCTTTATAGTAGAGTATATTCTGATTTATCACATTCTGAGAATCAACAGTTCCAACAACAGTTTATAGAAAATTTAGCACCTGAGTTATCTAAAATTTCAGGTTTAGATTTATCATTACAAACAAATGTTGTTGCAGCTCAATCTGTATTTGCACCATTTTTTGAAGATGAAGCAGTAGTAAAAGATATTGTATATACATCTACATATAAAAGAGAAATGAACAGGGCTAATCAGTTTGCTAATTCTCCTGACCAAAATGTAAGAGAACTTTATAATCCGGTTGGAGTAAAGAACATGCAGTATAGAATGAAAGAATTTCAAGATGCTGACAGAAATCAATTAATAAATATGCCATTGCCAAAGTATGTTGAAGATGCTGATCTAACACAATATGCTCAAAATTATTTAAGAAGTTTAGGTTTAGAAGGAAAAGGATTTACACAAAAGAAAGATCATTTTACAATGCAGCCAGGTGCTGATGGTATACTAGGTACACCTGATGATAGAGTTGCAAATAGATGGATTATTACAGATACTAATGGTAAGCTTATTGAAGGTGATGCATATAGAAGAGTGATGACTGATTTAACAGATGATCCAAGAGTACAAGAGTTTTATGATGCTAAAGCGTATGTTGCATCTATGGAGTTTGCTGAACAAGGAATGACTAATGGTTCTACTAATTCTATGAATCAAGGAATTACAATGTGGGCTCAATCAGAAGTAGAAAGAGTAGCATTACTTAATAGTGAACGTTACAATTCTTTAGATCAAGAAATACAATCTATAGCTCAACAAACTACTTCATGGGGTAACTTTGGACAACTTAATGGATTAACACCTGCAGAAGAAAATCAAATATCACAATCTTTATCAGAAGCTGAACAACTTAAAGTTAATTTAGAAGAACTTTTAAAAGTAAATCAATTTACAAATACACCAGATCAAGATGATCAAGCTTTAATATCTAAAGCATATAGTTTAAATAAAAATTATAATATAGCTCAGGATCTACAAAGTGCTGCATATAATTATAGTAGAGAAAATGCAGAGACTACAATTAGAGAAAATGAATATGTACTAGCAGAAGATAAAAACAAATTTCAATTGCAACAAATAGCGGCAAAATATCAAGCTGATAAATTATTAAAAGATCAACAAGGAGATATTGATGCTAAATTAAAAGTACTTCAAGGTCAAATAGATGGACAAAAAAATCAGGAATCTCTAACTGACGGAGCCAGAAATGATGGTTTTATAGATTATAGTGATCCTGGAGCAGCTATCTTTAGTATTAAAGATGATAATATTGATTCGGATTACACTCCATTTGAAGTTAATGCAGATGAAATTGCTAATGATGGTTTTGCAATATTAAATGAAAAAGCTAGCATTATAAGTGATATGCTTGCTGCAAGATTCCCTGATCAGAAAAAATTTACTATAACATTAGGTGGAGAAGAAATGACTTTGTCACCTAAAGATATTGCAGATAGGTTATCAAAGAAAAAAGATATAATTGATGGTACTCAAGTAACTCAGAATCCTGATGCGTTACAATATGAATCAGATATAATGAGGATTTTTGAGGAACAAGCTAATTGGTTTAAGGATAAAGATGCAGTACTTGCACAAAGATCACCTGACTATATTAAACAAGGAGGTTCTTATAGTGATATGTATTTAAGATTATTTGGCAATGATCCTAATAACCCAGAAGCATTAGGTTTAGACTTAAGAGAAGATTTATATCTTAGAAGATTAGAAAAATACCAAAGAGAATTATATGATAAAGGTTCAGCAGCTATAGTAGTTGCAAGAGAAGAAAATGAATGGGTTGATGAAATGGTAAAAGCCGGTTATCCTCTGCCATATAATGAAGTTGAAGGTGTTAAAAATTATATGACTCTTCCTGAATATCAAAAGAAATTTAGAGAATTGGCTTTGTCTGGTAAAATTAAAAACTTTGATGTATCAGGTGTAGGTTTTAATCCTCAAAATGCAGGTACAAGTAATCCTGATTGGATGACTACAAGAAATGAAGGTAGTTTTAAAAGTGGTACACAACGTACAGTTACTATTATAGATGAAATAGCAATATCTGGTAGATCTAAAGCTTTATGGGAGGCAATAACTACAGGAGTAAATAAAAGTTATAATACTATAGGAGGTGATTCTTATCTTAGTTTAACTAGAGGTTATGATCCTAATACTCCATTTGCTGACATTGGTTTTGTTCCTACACAAACTGCTACAGGTAATGCTAATCCTGATGCAGGTACAACTATGGATAGGTTATTAGGGATGGCTTTAAATCAGTTTGCATCAAGTACTCAAGATCCAACAACAAGAGTTTCTGTAATACCATCTCCACAAGAAATTAGTGATTTTGATGCTTTTGATATTGAAGCAGGTCCTGATGTGGATGAAAGTGAAAATTTAATTGCAGCTAAAATATTTAATAGTTTACAAAATGAAGCTCTTAAGGGTGAATTTTCAGTTACTTACTATCCTAATTTAGGAGCTAATAGAGTAGATGGTGAACTTAGAAATGCAATGGGTGGATATAAGATACATAATTTTAGTCCTGCATTTAAACAAGAAATCAAGAATTTATATAAAGATGACGCTGAATCATACAGCGAATGGAATAGTGTAATGAATGATGGTGTCATGATGATTTATGATAGAACAGGAGGTAGAGATGTTAATCCTAATAACTTAAACAGAATACAAGGTTCATCTTTTATTGAACAAAATATGAATTTAAGTAATGATCAATCTTATACATATGAAGATGTTACAAATACCAAGGCAGGATTTTCTCCTGGTAAAATTACATTTCAAGATTTAGGTGGTGGAAGAATAAGCATAACAGGATACAGACATGTTTATAATCCACTATCTAAAGATATTTCTAAACAATATACAGTTGTTCCTATTAATACAGGTAACATTGTAAAAGCAGGAAATTTAAATTTCTCAGCAGATTTAAATACTAGATTTAAACAAACTCAACAACAATTTGCAGAATTGGATAGGCTTAATAATTTACATATATATCAGATAAGGGCACAAAATTTAACCAAAGCAAAATTTATAGAGAATTACATGGTTGATAATCCTGGTGCAACACAAGAAGTAGCAGCAGATATGTACAAACGAGCTAAAGCATTTAAACCAGAATAATTATAATTTTATGGCAGACCTAGATATAAAAATGCCTGGACCTGATTACAATCTTAAAGATAGAATAATCAAGGATGCAGTGGATGTAAATCCAATAGACACATCATTACCTTATAGTAGCATTGATGACTTAATTCCTGATATGAGAAATCAGGTGAGTGATGAATATGATAGAAGTGTTTCTATGTATAAAGGACTTATGGATGGCATATCTGCATCTACATTAGCTAATATATCTGGTGGAGCACAAGCATCTGTTATAAATGCTGCACCACCAATTCAGCCTGGTTCAGCTGAAGCATTAGATGATATATGGAGTAAACCTTTAGAAACTCAAGTAGAACTACCTAATGTTCTTTGGGCTAATAGTAGAGCAATAAATTTTGATAAAGTATATGCAAGTGATATATTCTCAGATGTAGGTTTTACACCATATGCTAATATGGACAAAGTTCTAAATGCTAATGAAACTTCTGGAGATTATTTAGGTAGAATGATACCACAACTTCAAAGACTTTTTAGGAGTGGAAGATTTTCTAATTATAGATCTGCTGCTGATGTATTTGATGGTAGTTATCTTTCTGATCCTGACCTAGAAGGTGCATTTACAATGGAAGATGGAATGAGAATAGGTGGTAGTACAACAGGAAACCTAGGAGGATTTCTGGGAAACACTGCTTTAAACTGGGGGTATTCTGCAGGTATTATTTATCAGATAGCAGTGGAAGAAGTTATTGGTGCAGGCGTTGCTGCTTTAGCATCTGTTCCATCAGGTGGTGGTTCATTAGCAGCATATGGAGCATTGACTTTAAAAAACTTAGCTACTCTTACCAGACTTCCTAAAACTATTATGAATGGTTTTAAGGCATCAGCAAATCTATTTAAAAACTTTAACAATATTCGTTACTCAAAAGATTTTTGGGATATAGCTAGAACAGGTGGAAATTTTACTGCAAAGCTTATTAGTCCTGAGATGGCACACACTATTAAAAACTGGAAGACAACAGGTAATACTTTTCAAAATGCATATAACATAGGAAAAAATACTGAAGTGTTTGGTGCTTTTTATAGAGATATGAGGATGTACAATGCTGCATTAGCAGAGTCAAAAATGGAAGCAGGTTTAGTATACAATACTGTTTTAGAAAATGGAATGAGATATTCTAATTTTAGAAATAATGGTAATGGAATTTCTCCAGAAGAAATGACTAAAATTCAGACTGCTGCTTCTCAAGCTTCTTGGAAAACATTAGCACCTAATTTTGCATTGATTGCAGCATCTAACAGAATAGTATTTAAAAATGTATTTGGTAGTTGGGCAAAAAAACTTAATCAGGGAACTGCAACTACTTTAGCTAGAGTTTTAAGAAATGGACCAACTTCTTATATAAAGAAAAGCAAATGGTTACTTAAGTCTATTCCACAAGAAATTAAAGCAGGATTTAAAGTTGCATCATGGAAAGGTGCTGCAAAGACAACAGGTGGGGTAATGCTAAGGTATGGAGCTAGCGGTATGGTAGAAGGGTTGCAAGAAGTATCTCAAGAAGCTATATCAGCAGCAACAGGAGGATACTATAGTGCTATTTTAAGAGATCCTACTGCTGGTGGTAAATTATCAATGAGTGGATTTTATGGTGCCGCTGGTGATGAAATATTTACTAAACAAGGACTTGAAACATTTGCATCAGGTTTTCTTATTGGTGGAATGATGGGGCCTTATCAACAGATTTTATTTGAAGGTATCCCTGCTATCTATAGTACAGTTAGATCTAAAGTTGCTAATAGTAAAAAGTTTAACCCAATGTTTGATCAAGAGATTGTAGATTATGCAAAGCAACAAAGAGAGACAGAGGAACAGATGATTGATGATGTTGTGGCACAAGCTAATGAAATGGGCACACAAGTTGAGCAGATAAATCTTATGCTTGATCCTGTTAAGATGAGTGCTGCTTTACAAGACCAAGCAGCTGGTATAGCTAATATGTCTATTGCTTTAAATAGCAAGTATGATTATATGAACAATAGAAACTTTACAAGCTTTGATAACCTATACCATAAGTATCAAAGAGGTTTGATGGGTATATATAAAGAAATGGTTACAGACTTTTCTAAAATGTCTGATACTGAAATAGGAGAAGCATTTAATAAAAAAGATTTTGGTAGAAACCCAGAAAAATTAAGAAACAAATTTGTACAAGAGCTAACTAGAATAAATGAATTTGGTGAAAGAATTGCTTCTAAAAAAACAGATAAATTATTTGAAGATAAAAAATTAGATTTAAGTGAATATGATAAATCTAGCAAGGCTTATAGAGATGCTTTTTTTCATAACAGAGCTATAGATCAAGCTAAGATGTTGTATATATTTTCTAAAGAATCATTTCTTGATGCTGTCAAAAGACAAATGGAAATTGAACAATCATTTGAAAATGAACCAATATTTACTAAACAAAAGTATGGTGATATAAGAGTTCTTTCTAATGCAGAAAGTATTAAGACTGAGCTAGATCAACTTGATAAAGAACTTAAGGCCAAAGAAGATGCGGGTGTTCCAGCTACTGAACTTAAAAAAGACAAAAGGAAAAGAAAAGATTTAAAAAGATATTATGACATCTTAACTGATCCTAAAAACTTAACTAAGAAAGGTTTCTTTAATAGAGCTAAAACAAAATCAATTAAAGGTGCTTTAAAAACATATTTAAATGGTATTGCTGAAGATAAAGCTGATTATGTAAATGAAGAAGTAATAGATGACGTATTAAATAAATTAATAGATCACAGCTCATTACAAGAAGATGCATTTGCTTTTTCACAGACTGTTAATATTATGGCTAACCCTGAGGTCACGGCAGAGATAGTCCAAAGAAATGTAGAATATTTTGAATTTTTATTTAAGAATAGAAAAGAAGTATATAGATCACAAACTGAGCAGTATATAAGTTCATTAAAGAAAAATGAATTAATTAATAACATAGCAGAAGAAGATGTATATATGCAACCTGAATTAATCAGAGCATTTTTATCTGATGAAATTGGTTCAGCGGGTTTATTAGAAGGTTTAGTCAATGGGCAATTTAGTATAGATGGTAGAGCTATTGGAGGTGCATTAAATTTAGATGCAGATCAAGAACTTACTATGAAGTTGATTGCTTTTATAAATACCTATAGACTTACCAATGAGCTTGAACAGGATATGAAGGATGTTCAGGATGCTGTTCCTGATGAACAACAAATTAATGTTGAAGAACAATTAAAGGATGCTGATATTGATGACATCCAAATAGGAGATACAAGTAGATCACCAATTCTAAAAAGATTATTAGAATCTCAATACCGTAAATATAAAGAATCTGCATTTGATAATGCTTTAGAGTTTGCAGATTGGAGAGTATCTGAAGAAGGTGTTAGAATTAAAACAGCTTACGATGCTATAAAAAGAATATGGGGTAAGGGTTATCAAATTTTTGTAGTTGAGAACGGTGTTGAAGAAACACGTTTAAAGGTTCCAACACAACAACAATTAAATAGTGAACAAGGATTCCAAGAGTTTTTAGATAGCAAAATAGCTAGAGAAGAACCTTTGATACAAGATGTATTAAATGCTTTGGACTTAAACATGGATATATTTACTACTGTAAATGTTCCTAGTGCTAGATCAGTAAAGCCACCTGTACAAGGAGTTGGTTTTGACATAGTAGAAATACAAACAGAAGGTGGTTCTTTTTATAAAATTGTAGATAAAAAAGGTGGTAACTTAACACAAGCACAGTTAGATGTAATTTCTACTGACATACAAGAAACAGGAACTTATACTGATTTATCTAAAGCAAAAAGATTGCTTAATATTTTAGATAAAGAAGTTTCTGATGGTAGAGTTTTTATATTTGATGGTAAACAGTTATCAAAAGGAATGTCTGTATATGATAGAAATACAGGGGAAGAGTTTAGAATAAATAGTTCAGATAATAAGGGTGGTATAATAAGTCTTGTTCCTACTGAGTTCTACATAAATGATTATAAAACAAGATATAATAATTCAAAAACTGAAAGTGAATTAGACTTCTTTACTAGATATGAGTTAGAAAAATTAACCTTTGATACTTTACCTACTAATGCTTATAAGTTATATTCAGATAGATTAAGTAAAGTTTATCCTGCAAGTTTATTTACTGAACCAAAAGGATCTTTAACACCTAAGCAAAGATACCAGTATATAGTAAATGCATTATCTCCAGAAGATTTTCAAAACATTATAGTAGACTTTAAAGTAAACAATAGAGAGCGGCCTGATGATTTTGATGATAGATATAAAGGTGGGCCTGAGAGTATACCTAATTCTTATATTAGAACACAGACAGAAAGATTTACTGTAGAGCTAAAATTAAATAAAGACGCAACAGTTAGAATTAATAATGCATTAGCTGCACAAAATATACCTATGATGGAAGGCCGCCTTCTTGATAAGGAAGGTCAAGGTACAATTGGTTTTATACCTAATGATACGTTATACTTTATAGATGGAAATGGCAAGGTGGTAACACCTGGAACAATGACTGTTGACTATGCAAAAAATGTAATAATCCCAGCAAATAGTGACCAAGGTATGGAAGCTGCTATACAACAAGTAGCTGCTGATTTTGGTAAGCAAGCTGTGCTAATATCATTTGCTAATGAGATGATTGATTCTGATCAAACTGTTGGTACGTTAGGAGAGGGGTTAAAGATAATCAGAAATGAAGGTATACCTGCATATAATAAAGCTAATAATCCTGAAATTCCTTTAAACAAATTAAGTCAGAAAACTACTGTTAATGGAGATATTATTATATATGATATATCAAGAGATGCAGCTGGTAATATGAAAGGAAGTCCCATAGTAAGATCTAACCTCAGCGGCAGTGCAAAATTAGAATTAGCTGCTAGGATAAAACTAAAACTTCAGAATTCACAACTTTGGGATAAGATGATTAGCGGTGATAAAACTGGAAAGAATGGTGGCTATACTGATAGGTATATAATGCCTATTGAACAACCCGGTGGTCTAATGACACTAGCTACAGCAAAAGCAATTAATATTGAAGAGGGTGTTGTTAGTGAAATGATGAATGATCTGTTACAACAGGCAAGCTTAGCAGCAGTAGAAAATAAAACAACTAAGAATGGCAAATCTGTAATTAAAGATAAAGGATATAATGATAAATTTCATTTAGACTTTATTGAAAAATATGGAAAGTTTTTTATTAGTGGACCAAAAGGAACTAATGTTACTATTGATGTTGCACCTGATGGAGCATTAAGAGCGGATTTGTTTAATAAATATACAGGTAAAAAGGGCAAAGTTTTTTATGAAAAAAAAGCTCAACAAAAAAAGAATACTCCGTTAGGTCATATGGAACAATTCTTTACCGATATTATTAATAGCCCAGTTGGTAGCACTGTAGGAATAGAAAGTTTAACTATAGCAAATTTTAGAAAGTCTTTACCACTAGATGCAACTATAGATACAATGATGGAAGACTTAGTTACTAAGCTAGCTCCTGAAATTAGAGTTGGTCAGTCTATTGGATTTGAAGCAAATTCAAGTTCTTTAAAAGCAGCAGAAGACAAAGGTATATTTTTAGCAAGACCAAGAACAGAGTTGGAACATGATAGTTCTAAAAGAGTAACTGATACAGAGAGTAGAAGAGAAGATCCTGCTAGAGAAAGAGCTAGAGCAATTACTAACTTAGGTGATAAACTAACTCAAGAGGCTACTGATGTTGCTTTAAATGAAGAATCATCTAATGAGGTTACTAATGAATTGTTTTATTCTTTTGTTAGTGATACTCTTTCAGAAGTAGAAAAAACAGAGTTAGTACAATCCATTGGACAGAAAATTATAGCTGGTACTGAGCTGTCAGCTAGAGAACAGGATATAAGAATAGCACTAAAAGATCAAATAGAGAACTATCTTACAGGCTCTGTTAATGCAGAACAGAAAAATGATATTGACCTTACTCTAATTGCACAAACTCCTATAGATGCAATAAATAATCAGATAGCTGAAAGAGAATCAGAGATATCTGAACAAGTAGGTGAAAAGAAAAAGGTAAGAGCATTAAGAAAAGATAAAATATATCAAGACTTATTAAAGCAAAGGGAAAAAATAATTGGCCCAGCCAATAAAATTTTGTCTCCTAGGCTTTCTAAAAAAGATGTAGAAGATTTAGATATATTTCTTGAATGGGCAAAATCTAATCTTCCAGAATTTATTAGAATAGGAGATATAGAAACATTAGGTAATAATTTAAAAGCAGGTGGCCTAAGAGTTGGTGCATTTGCTATGGATCTTGCAGCTATATCAGGAGGTCTTAGAACAGGGGGTACATTATATACTGGGGCATCAAATGGTTTTAGATATCATGAAGCATTTCATGGTGTATACCGAATGTTATTAACTCCTGCTGAACAGAAAAGTTTACTGCGTCTTGCTAAAACACAAAAGAGAGCATTGCTAAGATTTCAAGGCAAAAGTATTGCAGTAGAACTTCAGAGGTTTAGAAACTCTGCAGATACATATACTAATATGTCTGATGTAGAATTAGAAAATAGATATTATGAAGAGTATATGGCAGATGAGTTTGAGACATTTAAGAAAAGCCCTTCAAGCTCAAAAGCAGATACCGAAATTAAATCATTTTTTACTAGATTAATTGAATGGTTTAAAAGAATGTTTAATTCATTTAATAAAAGTCAATTACTAACTTTATTTGAAAATATTGATTCAGGTAAATATGCACAAGCTTCTGTAGTATCAAATGATTTTACATTAGATACAAGTCCACAAGTTATTGTTGCTAATGCTATCCTACCTTATGAAGGTTTACAAGTAAATAGTTCTAAAGGTTATTTGTATTTGGATAGTAACATTTCAAATAACTTAGTTAGTTCAATGGCAGCAAGTTATGTTGCTAGAAAAAATACTAACACTGATTCAGAAATAACTAATCAAGATATATTTGAAGATGTATTAGAAGACTTCACATGGTTGTATAATAAAACAAACCCAATCAATAGTAAATATAATTCTTCTGCAGAACCATCTAATGTGGCAGCAATAGAACAACTAGATAGAATACATGATGCATTATCATTTAATGCTACAGAAGATATTACAAAAAGTCCAATTTATAAATCAGTATTTGATGTACTTGAGTTAATTGATGTTCAACAGAAAATTAAAGATGACAATATTGATCAGTATGAAAACACTGAAGGTTTAAGAAATGTAACTCAGTTTGGTAAAGAAGCATACATGAGTGGAGGCTTAGCATCATTACCAACATATCTAAGACAATACCTTTCTACTATAACAATGCCTTATACAGATGCGTTTGGTAATACACAACTAGAAAGTGGAGAAAAATTAATTGTACCTATAAATTCTTACAAGACTTATAATGGTATTATAAAGTCTGTAAAGAATGAGACAAGTCCTTTAGTTATACTTCAACGTATGTATATATTTAGTTTAAATAACTCTAATACTAAAGCTGCAGTTGAAAGAATATTTAATGATATTGGATTAGACTACCATAGTATTAGTGATATATCAGAGTTACAATTACCTCAACAAATTAAAAACCCTACATTGTTTAATCAAATAACAAAAGGTTTTACAAACTATAAAGTTGATTGGTTATTCTTACAACAAGATAATACTAATGAAGTTATTTCTTTCTCTGCAGCAGAAAGAGATGATACTCATACACAAAATGAATTGTGGAGCCAGGCTTATACTACTAAAAGTTTAAACTGGAAGATAAATCCTAAGACAAAAGATAAAGCATTAGAATCATTAGATGCTATTAATGATGCATTAACAGAAAGAAAAGAATATACAGATAGTCAATTGGATTTACTTTCAAGATCATTGACTGAAAATCTATATGATTCAGTTGGAATTAAACTGAGTCCTTTATATATGAAGTATAGTATATTATCTGCAACAGGTCAAAGTAATAATGCAGCTCAAGACTATATACTTCAATACAATAGTGAAGCAGATGGAATGACTGCGGTGCAAGCCTATTGGATAAGAGATATTATAAATGCTGATGGAGATTTGTTTAACTCTGAAAATGATGGAGCAATTGCCAGACTTAAAAGCTTAGCAATTAATAATGCTATTTTTGATGAGACAGTGGGTTTATCAGTATTTAGAGATGTAAATGGCAACTTAGTTAATGCTCATCAAAAACCTACATTTCATTTAGAAAGAGTTTTTGATTTAAATAAAGAAGCAGAAATAGATAGATTAGCAGATGATGTATTTTTAGCTAATAATTATTTGTTAAACAACCTTGAGTTTTTAGATATGTCAGATGATAATATTCTAAAAATTCAAAGACTTTCAGGGTTAAAAGAAGTTAAGACATTAGACAGAAGTGCTAATCTAGATTCATATCAAGATGGTGTAATAGGAACTACTGATTATGGTAGCTTTTCTCCTAAACAACTTTTGACAACAATGATAAACAATTATTTATTTGACTATAACTCTAGAAGTAATACATTTAAAACTAAGATGGATAAGGGTGCAGTTGCTCCTATTCTAATTAGGATAATGGAATCATCTAATACAAATGACCAAGTTTCATTGCCAATTATAAAAGCAGTATCTTCTACAGGAGGCTCTGATGTTATTACCCCTGAGTATATAAAAGAAATTTCTAATTTTGTAGAGAATGAATATAATAGGATTGTAAGAGAGAACAGTGAAGAAGGGAATTTACCTTTACAAGAAGTTGTAACTAATACAGGTGAGATAATTCAAATACCTAAAACAATTCCAGGTTATAATATACCAGATTCAAATGGTGTAATGAGAAAAAATCTTATGTTTAATACAAAAGATTTGATTACTCAAGAACTAAAAGATTCATTAGAAGTATCTGCAACACAAGAAAACCCTCCTTCATTTAAAAAAGCATTATTTCAAGCTGAAACAGAAACAGCAAGAGGTAATAGAAGATCCTTTGAAAGAATATTGTCAGATCAACTTGAAATTAAGTTTGATAATTTTCTTACGATGGTTGACAATCTAGGTGTAGATAATAAAATATCTAGACTAATTGATAAAGGTTTACTAGATGGTGTTCAGGGCAAGGTTGCACAACAAAAAGCTAGAGTAGCTGCTACAAAACTTAATATAACAGAAGATAGAATTTACAACTTAAAGCAAATATTTTTAAATGATTACTTGAATACTAAATCATTAAACGAGTTGCTTTTAGGTGATCAAGCAATGATATTAGAAGATTCAATAAAACAAATTAAAAGAGCTAAGGGTCAAAATGCTGCAGGTGATAGTATATACTCACCAGTATCTAATCCAGAATTTGGTGTATTTGAAACTACTGAAAAATTAAATGCAATAATTCTTAAAGAGCCAACAATTAAATCAGAATTTAGTGGTAAAGATATAGATCGTTCTGATGCACAGTTATATGTAACACCTAAATTTCATAGACATGCCCAAAATTCTTTGGGTAGTTTAACTAAGTTTGGTGCACAGATGCTAGATAAAATAGAAGGTGGACAGGAACTTACTGCTGATGAATTGTATGGACCTCAAGGTATGGCTAAGACTAATCAGATGTTGAACTCAAAAAAGTTTGTTTATTTTGATGGTAAAGTATATGCTAAATTTTCTTACATAACTTTAACAGAAGAGCTTACAGAAAACAATCCAGAACTTAGACAACTATATAGAGATATGGTAGCTATGGATAATGAATATGGTGGTATTACTTTTGCTGGACCAGAGAGTGCTTTTAAAATGTTAAAAACAAATGTTCAGGCATTAGGAGATAATATTACACAACCTTCTATTCAATTAGATGCAAAATATTTTAGAGAGCAAGTAAAAACAAAAACTAATAAAGATGAAATAACTGAGCAAAGTCAAATTAAAGCTTTAGCTACTTCTGAACAGAGACCTGACACACCAGTAAGCATAGAAACAAGACCTGATCTTAAAACTATAAAAGATGTAATAAGAGAGTATAATCTTAGTTTAGGTAAAAGAATAATTCTTAAGTTTAAAAATAAAAGAAATTTAATATATAGTTTTGAAGGTCTAATGCAAGATTTTGCTATTAGTTCTAAGAATAGAAACATAACACCGAACTTACAAGTTTTCTTAAAGTATGCATTAAACTCATTAAAAGCATCTAAGGCTAGTTCTAATCTTATGGAATTCTTTTCTATAGATGAGACTACTGGTGATGTTAAGTTTAACATTAACAATCCTATAAGTATAGCAAAAGCAGAACAGTTGTTTATGAGTTACTTTAGCAAGGGTGTGTTTCAAGAAAAAATTCCTGGACATGGTTTAGCACTAGTATCTGATAAAGGACACACCATACTTAGACGTATCTATAGTATGGAAAAGAATGGAAGACTAGGTAGAAATGAAGTTATAAGGGGAGCTGTGCCAGAAGGAGAAACAGTACTTGTACAAGATGTAGAAAACATGGGTGCTAATTACAAGTTCCCTTCTAATGGTAAAGGTATATTAGTAAGAGATAGATTAAGATATCAGTTGGCAGAATATAAAAACGGCAAACGTACAGGTCAATATTATAGTGAAGCAGTTATGCCTGCACACAGTGCTGATATATATAGTCAATTACAAAATAATTCTAATACAGTTATTCCTGACTCTGTAGGAAAAATGTTTGCTGTACGTATACCATCACAAGATAATCATTCAAGTATGAATGTTAAGCTTGTTGATTTCTTACCTGCTTACTATGGATCTTCTGCAATGTTTCCTGCTGAACTAATAGAAATATCAGGAGCTGATTTTGATATTGATACTGCTTATGTACAAACAAAGGAGAGTTATTATGATAAAAAAACAGGAAAGTTTTATGCATACGGTGAAACACCAGGTAGGGGTTATTCTGATTATGTAAGATATATAAATCAAGCAGTAAACAAAGACACAGTATATTCTCAAGCTGTTTCTTCTTTTGAAAAACAAGGTAGTAAACTTGAAGATTCATATACAGATGCAGAGCTTATGGCTTCAGACTTTTCAGATAAAGCAGTAAAAGCAGCATCTAGATTAGGCTTGCCTATTACAAAACAACAGTATATTAAATATGTTGATCAACGTGGTCAACCATATGAAGCAGCTTACAATAATGAAGTTTTAGATTATAAGTATGCGTTAATGGGTAATGAAGCAGTAAAAGATATTTCAGTAACTCCTGCTTCTCTAACTGCTATTGAGAATGCGTATCAAGAACTTAAGAAGGCTGCTCCAGAATATGTAGCTAGATTAAATAATGAGAAAATTGATGTAGATAGTATGACAGGTAAAGTTATATCTTTTGAAGTTAATAAGGGTGCTGCTATTGGAAAAGCTGTATCACCAAATTTATATTTAAGTTTGTTGGGTGAATATGCAATAACTTTACCAAGTTCATTAACATTTTCTTTACGTGGTATAAATTATTTTGGCTACGGTGCAGAAGTTAATTCTTATGGTAGCAGGATTCAAGATGAAATTTCATCTATTATAACAATGCTTACAGATAACTCAAAAGAAAATTTTGTAGCAAAATTAGGCATGCATCCATCAGCAGTTGGACTTGCAACAAATGCAGTAGCACTTGGTATACCATTAACTGATGCAGTATTTTTAATGAATGGTAAATTAGTCAGGGATTTATTTACTGAAGCTAATAATAAAGTAGATAAGTTTGATGCAAGCTTTAAAACTTTAGTTGCAAGAAAACTTAAAGCATTAAAGAAGGTAGATGCATCTCCATCAGTATCATTGGAAACAATGACTAAAAGTGTAAATAGTCAAGCTTTAACTAAGGAAGAACAAAAATCAATACTATTAGTTCTAAATAATTTAAATACAATTTCATCTTTTACTGGAGCAATGTCTTCTATTACAGGAATGGCTGGTAATGGTATTGGAGCTAACTTTAGTGATGTTCAAAAAAGAGTGGATAGCTTTAGAACAATAGGTGTACTACCAGGTGATTCGGCCCCACTTATAGATATACAACCAATACTAAAAAACAGTTGGGTAAAATCTAATATAGATATATTTAATCAAATAGCTTTTGACTTAATCCCTTCTACATTTATTACAGGAACACAAGAGTTTAATAAAATATATGCTAAAGTATCTAGAAATCTAAGCAAAAGTAAAATACAATTTACAGTTGAAGATCAACAAAAAGTAAAAAGAGATATGTTATCTTTCTTTACCATACAAGCATATATGCAGAAGACAAAGTCATCTGAAGTAAAAGATGGAGCAACTCTCTCTAATCAATTAATATATCCAAACAGTTTTGACAATTCTATATATACTGCAATTAAAAGATTAACATCAGCTGATAAGGGTAATTTCTTTTTGGAAAATTTTATTACTATGCTTCCTATGTTTTCTGAAACAAACAATACAGGTATGAATCTAATTCAAGCTAATACTTGGAGAAGTTTAGACAAAGACCAAAAGCTAGATTTACAAACTTCTTTTTCAAAGTTATACGGAAATCCTTTATTAAGAAAAGATGCTATGACTATAGTAAACTATTTAATGGTTAAGGATGGTCTGCAGTCTGCTAGGGGAACTTTACTAGATGCTATTTCTCCATTTGTAATGGATGAATATCTACAACAAATTAACAATGTTAATGAAGTCTTTTTAACTAATAAAGGTTGGTTAGAAACATTTGGAGCTGAACGTTATGAGCTAGTTAAACAATTTGAAGATGGTTATTTTAGATCTGCTTCAGTAAATTCTAAAATTAATACAATAACTTATGATTTAATAGAAATAGGTGGAATACCAACTATGGGCTTTAACCGTAAAGGTTATAGTACGACAAAGATAGAAGGTACTAAAGCAGGTGTTACTTTAGAATATAAACTATCTGAAGAAGAAATTGCAAAAGTAGACCGTAGAGTTGATGAAACAAGCCTTACTAAATTTATAAATGTTGTTGATGTTATATCTAATCCTATAGATGCACAATATTCCTTTTTTGAGCTAGACAGTTTTACGGAAAGTGAGCTGGCGACAGTAGCTATTTATAAAAAAACAGAAATGCAAGGTTCTTACTATCAAAATGGAATAGGTTTTATGTTTGGGCCAAGACCAAGTACTCAAGAAAATAGAACCAATATAAGAAACAAAGGTGATATGAGAACTGCGTATGCTGCTGATCAATTTGACAGTATGAATTTTGAAGATTTTGTACCACCTCCAAACACTATACAAAATCAAGCATTAGCAAATGAGAATGCAACTGTAGAAGCTACAGAAAATGAAATCAATTTTACAGCAGAAGATACAAGTAAAGCTGTTAATATTGCTGATATAGATACATTAAATAATTTATTAGGGATTGGTAAACCTGGGGTGGTTTCTAAACCAACACAACAAACTAGTGATGAAACTTTAAATAGAGAAGAGTTTGAAAAACTTTCTCGTGAGGCTGTTGAAGATGAAGCCACAGGTATTGTTGATGCACAAGAAAATATACCAACACCTACGGAAAAACAAGCACAACAAATTCAATTGTTTGATGAAGAGATTAGTAATCAATACCCTATCATTACTTCATTTTATAATAGTATCTTTGAAACTCCTGGTGTTAATGTAGAGGCAACATCTCAAATAGAAGCACTAGAAAATAACAACATAGATTCTTTAGAAGCTATGATAGAGTTATATAATAGCCCATTAACAAACTTTGAATCTGAAGAAGATTTTGAAGACTATGTTAAAAAATGTATATTAGGAATTTAATAGAGAACCATGAGCAAATGTCATAATAAAAATACAGCAGAATACCAGTCTCTAAAACAAGAGTATGGTACAGATGTAGTAGTAGGAAATGTAATTGATCAGTATCAGAACTTTACTAAGACAAACACAATACCCACTGTTGCAGAAGCAATAGAGTTTCTTAGCAATAAGCAAACCTTATATAACTTAAAGCAATTAGACTTTGGTCAATCACTATTAAACAATCTTAGGAGACTTAGTATTATACACAGCTTTCAAGGAAAGTATTTTATAAACAACACTGATCAAGCAACATTACAACCAAGTGATGACTTAGTAGAATCTAATAGAAGAAGATTAGAAAAATACTTAGAGATAAATAATATACCAATTAACTCAGTTGAAATAAAAAAAACTCCAAAAACTTATTCTGTAAGGATAGATAGTACAATATTTAGCCCAAAGGACATGTTAGAAAAATCTAGATCATGGGACTTTCCTAGAACAAGACATGTTGTTATGCATTTAATGAAGTTAATTCCTGGTTTAAATGTGTCTTTGAAATCTGTTAGTGAGGCAGAAAAGTTATATAATGACATACCTCAATGGAGAAAGTCTAGAGTTCCTTTTAGTGAAATTAATTCTTTTTATGTAGAAAACAATGTAATCCTAATAAAAGGAAGAGTTACTGATGAGGTAGCAATAGAGGAAGTATTGCATCCATTTATTGAAGCAGTTAAGTCAAGTAATATAAGTTTATATGAGGGCCTCTTAGCAGAAGCAGCTAAAGCATTTCCTGAAATGAAACAACAGATTGATGATGCCTATAATAGTAATAGAGGCATTGGTGCTGACGCAAGAGAGATGGAGTTGATTACACAAGCATTAGCAAGACACTTTAAAAAAGAATATGAAGAAAGTCCTACGCAAAGTTTTATGGATAAAGTTCTTCAATTGTTAGAATGGTTATCAACAATAATCAAAAACTTAAATGAAGTAATAACCGGTAGAACTATTAATATAGATAACATCTCTGAAAGAGCTAGCTTATCTGATATTGCTAAATTGTTAAATACAACAGGGATAGTATTTAATATAGATACATTACAGACTAACGGTAAGGTAATGTATAATTTATCTCCTAAAAAAAAGAAAGTTATAGATGAAGTAAAAGCTAAGTCTAATGAATTTCAAAAACGTATTATTGATAGGCTAACACATAAAGTAAGTGAAGCTAAACAAGAATCTGATACGTTATCTGTTAGTGCAGGACCTGAAAGTTCTACACAAAACAGTGATCCTTTAGTTATTTTAAATAAAAAAGATGGTAAATTTTATAATCTAACTGATAGAAAGCAAGTTATAAAGTCTACGTCAGACGTTGTTGGTAGGAAGCAAGACAGTCAGAAAACTATAGAAGTTAAGCAAGATGTAAGTTTAATGTTAGATGCAATAGCAATAGATCAATCATTTGAAAATATACAAGATCAACTTGTTGGCTTAACACCAGAGTTTGCTCAGCAAGCTTTTAATAATTTGGTAGAGGAACTACAAACAACAATGAATGCTACTGATAGAATGTTAACTAACGTAGTGTTTTATGATCAATTAACTGACACAGCTGGTATTGCCGATGTGGTTATAATAAATAGAGTAGGTCACTTTAAGATACTGAAACTACAAATCAATGAGTCTAATGTAATGTCTAAAAATCCAAAAACATGGATTAAAGGTGTATTAAAAAATGATTTAGAAAAGAGTTCATACTATCAAGATAAAGTAGATTTGCAGGAAGGTAATTTATTAAAGGATGATAAGTTAAGTTTATCTGTACAAGATCAAGTAGAGGTAGGACTTGTTAGAAGAATGGCAGAAAACCAAGGGTATGATATTGTTTATGGAGATGATGCTTTACAAAGCTTAATATTAAGTTATAAAGGAAAAGCATTACAATTTCATGGCCATATAAATCATCCTCAATTTCAAAATGCAGATAAAGTAGATGGTATCATTCCATATTCTGTATATACAATATCAGATGATGAAGTTGATAAACTATCAAAAGATTTAGAGGAAGGCCTTTATGATGTAGATAAAAAAAATTTAGAGCTAGAGACTATGGCTGAGCAAGTGGATCCATCATTATATCCTGCTGAGAGTACTATTTCAGTTGCATTGAGCTCTTATTACGAAGCTATAGTAGATGAGGCAAGAGTTAGAGAGATGACTGAAGCAAATATTTTTAGTGATAGATCAGCTGCAGATCATAGAGAGACAATTGCAAATACATTATCTTATATAACTGTTGCAAAAGCAGAAGGACCAGTTGCTCAGTCAGTAGCATATACAAAGCTATTGAGAGATGCTCTTAAAGAAATGCAAAAGTTTGAAGCTTATGTAATAGATCCACAAAGCATTGTTAAAGATCCTAACTATGTTAAGTATGTAATGAACTTTAATCAATTCTTAACTACGTTTGATGGTTTATATCTTATAAAAGATAATACAGATATTAATGCAACTCAAAGATCTTTAATAAACCAAATTAATATTCAGTTAGTTAGGTTACTTGGTGCACCTACTATCAAAGGTAATGGTCAAGGAGAAGGATTAATAAATCAAGCTTTAATAAACTATGTTTTAGATTTGTCTAAATCACTATCACAAGATGGAATGAGTCAAGACAAGAATAACATATTACAGTCACATAGTGGTAAGACATTTACTGTAGAGGATATTGAGGATTTAATAAAATTAGTTCCTGATGTAGACAAAGCAGAATTGTATTCAAAAGATCTAGCAACATCAGCAGATTTTTTATTAGGTACAATGGATAAGATATTTAAGATTAAAAGAATTGAATTCCTGGATAAAGTAAAAGCTAGGGAAGAGAATCTTAGAAAAGCTGGTGCATCACTTTTAACTTTATCATCTGAAAAAGATCTCCAAAAGCTTTATGACTTTATGTTAGAGTTTGATGAAGAGGGTAACTTTACAGGACTATATACTCAACGTATAGGTCAACAATATTTTTCAGAAAAAACAAGATTAAGAGACGAACTGTATGATATAAATGGTAAGCCATTTCATTATAGACCTATCTTCTCTATAATAAATGCCAAAGAGAGTGACTTAAAGTATAATAAAGAACTTTACTTTAAGAAAAAAGCTTTTGGTGATTTTATGAATGCTGAGTCATATGAAGATGGTCAATTAAATTCTGGCAAATATCACAGGTATACAGATGAGTTTACAAAGGTAAGAGCAAAATGGGAAATCTTTCAACCTTGGTCTAATGGTGAAGGAGGTAATTGGATAAAGAAACCAGGAACCAACAAGCAAGCATATGAATCATATAGAAGAAAGTATTATCAAGAACAACCATATACAAAGATGTATAAGGATGCTAGCAAAAGACCTACTGGTGTTATTCTAGAAAATGAATCATTCCCGTCTGTCAGACCTGACTTTGTTGAAGTTAAAGATAGTTTTATTGATGTTGATGGATCAGTGAAGTCATTATTAAATCCTAAGTATAATGATATAATGAATCCTAAAGATGCGTTAGGACAAGCAAGAAAAAATTTCTATGATATTTTTGTAAAAGACTATGAATCATTACTAGATAAACTACCTAAGTCAGTTAGAAATAAGATGCTAGGTAAAGTGCCTATCATTAAAAATAATTTGGTAAAAGATCTATTAGAGAAACCTCCTGTAGTGACTAAGCTTTTACCTAGATTGGTGAGAAACTTTAGACAGTTTTTTACTACAACTGCAACACAAAGAATTGTACAAGTAGATAATGATGGTAACTTAATTGATACCTTACCTGTATACTATACTGGTTCTGCTTCTGTTGACTCAGATTTAGAGCAAGTCCAAAATCAAATGGAGGAGCTTAGACAAGAAAGAAAAGACAATAAAATTACATTAGGTGTTTATGAAAAAAAGAGAGCGGCTTTAGAAGCACAATTTGCTGCATTAAGAACTAAGCCTACAAAGGGTCAACTTGAAAAAGATTTAACAAAGAGTTTAATCAAGTTTAGTACTATGGCAGAAAACTTTGAGGCAATGGGAGAAATAGAAGACTCACTAAAAGCTATAGTTAAAGTAATAGAGATGAGAGATTATCAAGCTCCTGGTGCAACTACTTTAGTTGGTAAACTATATGACAAAGCTAAAGGTTCAATAACTAAAGAGGTAGGAAAAAAGAATTATGACGGCTTGCAAAGTAATGCAGCTAGAAGAGCTCATCACTATATGAAAATGACATTTTATGATAATGATAGGATGACACAAGGTGCTGTTGAAAAAACAACAAATCTATTAGTCAATGCTTCCTCTTTAGCTTATGTTGCATTTAATGTTTTTGGTAACTTTAATAACCTTACTATTGGACAAATAAATAATGCTATTGAAGCAATGGGTGGTTTATTTTTTACTGGTCAAGGATATAAAAGAGCACAACAAGATTTTGCAGTTACAGCTACAAGGGGTATAATACAAAGAACTCCAGAATCAATAGGGGACTTTGCAGATTTTACTACTAGGGTTGCTACATTAAATAGTGTCAAGTTAAAAAAAGCCAATTATGATATAAAGAAACCTTTGTCTTTATATGAGTGGTTATCAGACCATTATTATATGATGGATGATAGTACAGATATTAGAGAAACGTTTAGTGGTAGAGAAGATACGGGTACGGTATGGGAAAGATTTACAAGCTTTGGTTATTCATTTAATCAAGGTGCAGAATACTATGCACAAAGTACTATAGGTCATGCTATACTATATAGTACATTCTTAACTAATGGAGATGAGACTTTAAGTATACGTGAAGCATGGGATTGGGATGCAGCAACTCAAACAGCCAAACTAAAAGATGGCTTTGATACTGTTATAGATAAAAGAACAGGATTTACGCAACCTTATAATGATAACTATAGAGCACGATTAAGAAATAGAATACGTGAAGTAAATAAACAGATACACGGTAACTATGCCAGAGAAGATAGAATGGTAATTCAAAATAATTTCTTAGGTATATTGATAGCTCAGTTTCACAAGTGGGTAATGCCTGCATTTAGAGCAAGATTTCAACAACAATACTATGATCAAAATTTAGGATGGCTTGAAGGAAGATACTTGTCTTTTATTAAATTTGGTAAGTATATGACTGGTGTTAGTAAACATGGTACAAGAGTATTACAAGCTCAAGGCATGGGGTCTATAGGTAAAAATTTGGGAGCAGGATTTAAAGAAGCTTATGGTTATTCTGAAAATCTTAGTGGTGAAGAATTCTATGATGATAATAAAGCAAATATGCTGCTTAAAAATGTATATAGAACATTAGGTGAAGCATTTTTGGTAATGAACTTATTTCTATTAAGTAATTTATTTGAAGGTGCTGATGACGATGATGAGGGTATAGAAAGAAAACTTAAAAACTTTATTGCATATACATCAGTACGAGCAAGAAAAGAAATGGTTATGTTTATTCCAATACCTGGACTTGGTGGTTTTCAACAAATGTATCAGATGGCAAAGACACCAATTGCATCTACAAGAACATTAGGTGAGTTAGGAGAAGCATTAGAACTTACAGTACAGACTCCAGTCAAATGGTTATTTTTAAGCGATCAAGAGTTTATGCAAGACAGTAGTATTGTTTATCAAAACAAACCTAGAAAAGGACAATTAAAGATGGCAAAGAATTGGTTTGATGTTTTGCCTTTATTGTATTCAATACAAAAGTATTTTTCTTTTGAAAAGAATGATGATTTTTATATTAAATAAGACAAATTAACAGGTTTAAATCTAGTGACTGACATATTATTTAGTTATATTATAGTATACAGGCACACATGTATAACATAGACTATGAAAAAATTATTATTATTATTAATATTAGGAATAGTTTTATCTTGTGGAACATATGATATATCTACTAGCTATAAAATTAAAAGTATCTTAACTATAACTGAAAAAGGTGATACTCTTGCTGTTCCTGTTAGAGATTTTAAATTTAGAATACTTGATAATAGAATAAGAGAATTTATAAACCGTGATCCGTATAGACACAATTATAATTGGCAGCATAGGAATTGGAATTACTATAGCGTTCCAAATATTAATGTTAGAAGTACAAACAGTCCACCGGTTATATACACAAGACCGATAAGTGTACCAATAATTAAACCTGTAAGGCCAATCAAAACGGTTAAGCCTATTAGAATTGTTACTCCAGTGAGAATATCAAAAGAAAATAAAATTAAATAATGACAACTAAATTATTAATAGTGAGTATAACAGCATTCTGCACGTATTTATGTACGTACTTTTTTGATTTATCAATGGAAAACATGGAACAATACTTAGCAGTTTGTTCAGTATTATGGTTAGATGGGATATTTGGAGTTTGGGCAGGCTGTAAAAGAGAGGGCTTTAAAACATATAAAGCATTGAGAATTACAAGAAACACCTTTACATGGTTAGCTATTCTTACAGTTCTCCTTATGGTAGAAAAAGGTTTTACCGGAACAAGCTGGCTATCAGAAGTTGTTATTGTACCTTTTATGATACTACAACTTATAAGTGCTTTAAAGAATGCTTCTATGGCAGGACTGATAAAAACAGAAGAGCTTAATAAAATTCTAGATAGGATTGATAATCATAAAGGATTAAGAAAATAGTTACTAAAAATACATGTAAAAGTTGTGATAAACCCATGACTTACTACGGAGGGACCAAGATAGATGGCCCCTTTTTTTATTGCCCTTTATGTGACTCTGTGTATTTTATTTATAATCCAAAGAATCAATATAAATAGCTCTATCATATGCATCTTGTATAGAGTCTTGCTTAGTATAAATAATAAGCTCTCCTTCATCTATATACCAATCTAGTACGTTAGGATCATTATCTGGATTATACTGTGGTTTGCAACCTAGGCAAACCAACAGTAATAATAACCTAACCTTCACAACTACTACATTCTAAAATGTTTCTTGCAAAGTCTTGTGCACTACTCTTACTAAACTGATAGTATAAAGTCTTGACACCTTCTTCCCATGCATACATATAAAGCTTATTAATATCTTTAGCTGAGACAGACGGATCTATCATAAGGTTTAAAGACTGTGACTGATCAATATACTTCTGTCTCTGTGCTGCTTGTAATACAATTTCTTTAGGGGATATCTCAACAAAGGACTTAAATACTAATTTAGTTGGAAAGTCTAAGTGTTGTACACTACCATCTTTCTTAAGTATGGATTGCCAAGTCTTAGTATTATTTAACCCGTACTTTTCTAATTCAACTTCTAAGAAAGGATTCTTGTATACTGTCTTAGATTTAGCAAGGTCTTTAATAAAGTAGTTAGACTTAATGGGTTCTATACCCATAGACACGGCACCGTGTATAAAACTACTTGATTTGGTTGGTGCTATAGCCATAAGAGTTGTGTTAGCATAACCTTCCCTAAGAGATGTGTAACCATATTCTTTATATAGTTCTCTTGATGCAATTTCACTTCTATCTTTTATAGTACTAAATATCTGAGCATTCAAACCTTTAGCTTGAATTGAATCAAACTCAATAAGCTTAGACTGAAATAAAGAATGGTAACCTAATACACCAAGGCCAATTGCTCTGTGTTTTTCAGCAAAGTTGAATGCTCTTTTCATACCCGGCATTGTTTCTGCCTTAATAATAAACTCATCCATTACTGCATTAAGAAAGTATACGTATGTTTCTACAGCATCAGTTTCTTTAATCTCATCCCAGTGTAATAGGTTGATAGATCCTAAGCAACACACAAAGGAATTGTAACTATCCGTAGGTAATTGTATTTCAGAACATAGATTTGATGCAGTAATCTCAAGACCTAATTCTTTATAAGGAGAATTGTTATTAGAGCTATCCTTAAACATTATGTATGGAAAACCAATCTCACTTCTGTTTTGAATAATCTTAGCCCAAACTTTACGTTTGCTTTTGTCTCCTGCTTTCATCTCTTCCATCCAGGTATCACCAACTGTAACACCATATTGAAGATTCTGTATAGGGTTACCATCTGTACCAATATCTAAAAACTCTAAAATATCCGCATGCTCTACAGGTAGGTAAACTGCACATGCTCCACGTCTTGCTTCGGATTGTTTACATACATCCACAACAGTATCATATATCTTAGCATAATGTATTGGGCCATCAGCAAACCCTCCTGTAGAT
>TARA_R110001592_G_scaffold135108_4_pt1 | contig 27384 bp, 24 predicted proteins | sample TARA_R110001592 | Tara Oceans TARA_R110001592 (sample SAMEA4398387) | marine metagenome | biome: Polar Biome; feature: [SRF] surface water layer (ENVO:00010504); material: water (ENVO:00002006), including particulate matter (ENVO:01000060) such as... | depth 5 m | reverse complement strand
TTCCCTCTGCGCTCTGCTTTTCCCTGTTTGTCTTTACTGTCCATGGCGTTGGCATTTAGTATTCTGAAATATCTAAAAATGAATAAAATTGTTTTTTAAAAACTAAATGAAGCATCTAAAAGAAAAAGAATAGTAAGATCTGATTTCTAGTGGCCTCAAAGGCTATCGATCTTTTCACTTAGCCACTTCGAAAACTTTTTAATTTTTTCTAAATTAGCATCTTCTTTTCTACAGACAATGTTATAGGTCATGGCTTGCTGACCATGCTGTTTAAAGGGTGAAATTATTTTGTCACCATAATCGCTATGGCCTTTAATGATTGGATAAATACCTAAGCCTACACCTAGACCATTTTTGACCGCATCAAGTGCCCCCAATGTTGTATCAAACTCAATATATCGCTTAGGTTTTAATGTGCCAGCTCCTACATCTTTCAGCCAAGAAGGCCAAGCTTGTTTAATATTAGAAATACTTATTAATGAATGATGTTGCAGGTCTTTAATTTTATTTAAGGATTTCGTTTTATCGGCTATCAAATTCGGGGAACAAATAACGATAGCGTATGCATCAACTAATTTTATTGTGCTTAAATCATTGTTATTCCCGCCAGCCCGAACTGTTAGATCAATATCACTATTTTCGAAATTGATGTAGCTATTTGTCGTGATTATCTTAAGTTCAATCTCGGGGAAGTTATCCTCAAAGTTTGAAAGATTAGGAATTAATACTGCGCTTGCAAAAAAAGGTGAAACACTTATTTTTAAGGCATTGTCAGGCTCTTTATTTGCAATCTGCTTACTCACATTATTTAGTGAATCAAGTGTTTCATAAACGACGTGATAATATCTTTCCCCAAAGGCGTTTAGTTTGATGCCTCGACCTTCTCGATCAAATAGTTTTGTGCCTAATTTAGACTCAATATCTAAAACGGCATGAGAAATAGCTGAAGGGGTTCTGTTTAATTCTTCAGATGCGGCTTGGAAGCTTCCTAATGCGGCTGCTCGCTCAAAAGCAATTAAGGCACTCGTTGAGGGTATTAAATTTTGATATATCTTCATTGTTGAAATAAATTCATGTATTAAAAATATTATTCGTTTGTTTATACAAGCTTAAAACTTAAAAATACATTGAAATAGTAAAGTTAATCATAAAGCTGCTCAGTTAATCATGAATTTATCTCATGGCTCTGTATTTTATTCAACTATCAATTAAGAGTAAGTATTCATGGATATACATTTCGATCCTTCAGTTTATTCTGGTCCAGTTTTCGTTACCTGCCTATATTTTGCATTTTGGTACTACCTGTTACTCATTAAGCAGCGAGGTTTAAAGGATAAATTAAGGAAAAGCTATGAAGCCAAAGGCGAAGTATTTGATCGTTACTTTGGCCAAAATGAAGAAATGCTTGCGGTAGATAGAGTTGTCATTAATACCCAAGAACAAATGATGCCTTTTATTGTTTCTTTATGGTTATTTAGTGTTCTCGTCTCGGTTTACTACGCAACTATTTTTGGCGTTTTATATCTTGCTTTAAGGGCGATATACCCAATGCTTCTGGGAAAGAAAGTTTCTAAGGTTAATACTAAAAAAGTATGTTTTGTTACTATTCCTTGTTACATGATTATTTTTTCTTTTTTTATAATGTCTGTCGTTTCAATATTATAAATTCTGTTAATTACAATCTAAATGAAGGCATACATAGGTATGAGCAATATTGTCGACAAATTAAAAATTCGTGCGCTTTCAATGCTAGGGCTGGATTTTGAAATTGATCTTCAGGATGAGAGTTTTAGTCTGATTGCCGCAGGCTTATATCTTGGCTCTCGCCCCAATCCGGAACAAATAGAAACACTCAAGAAAGAAGGCATCACACATATTGTCAGTTGTCTCAATATAGAAAAAAGCTCGGAAGTTGCTTTTTTAAAGAAAGATTTCCAGACTATTTTTCTGCCCCTTAGAGACGGAATTCATGAAGATATCTTGTCAGTTTTACCTACCTTCTTTGAATTTATTTCTAATTCACAAAATAGCTCTCCGAGAGCAAAGACTCTTGTGCATTGTGAGGTAGGGGTAAGTCGATCGGCAACATTGGTAATCGCGCTCCTAATGCTTAGTGAGCATATGAGCTTTTTTGATGCTTACTTAGAGGTTCGTTCGAAGCGAGCTAAAGTGCTGCCTAACATTGGTTTTGCATCTCAACTTCAGAATTTCGAACATACTAATAGTAATGAAAAACCAGTTAAAGGTACGATTTCATCTCTTGCCGAGTATTTGTATCAGGTGTGTAATGTTCCTCTCGAGATAGAGCAATTACAAACAGCGCTTGAATCACACAACTTCAAAGCCTTGCCTGCCATCCATGCAGCATTTGGAGAGGATATCCCTAGAGTGATTCAAGGAGTGCGATTATGAAGCTGATTTCTAGCCATCCTAAATGATTGAAAAAGGTCGAAAGCGGTCTTCTTTGCTGTGGCGGTAACAATTAATTTTTATAAATCAAAAATGATTAAAAGAAAGCAAAAGCGTTACCTTTAAGATTTGTGCAAATCAGCTTACCAATAGGTGGAAAATAGACCACTAAGAACGAATTAATAGCGTACATTTTCAAGCTGGCTAGTTTGTTAGATTGCTTACCAGGCTGAAAGAACATATTTAAAATTCATCAGCAGTAATTTTTGTAATCATACTTACTTAGTTCTACTTTAAAGTTTGCAATCAGCTAGTAATTTCGCTCCTATTTTTATTTCATCTGGCTGCAAGTGCCCATAACCAAATAGCAAATTCATCTCTCTTGGCATTGTTGAATAAAAGTTGTTGGCGCTGTAGATTCGAACACCATTCGCATTAGCATTTTGTCGAAGGGCTTGAAAATCTTTAGAGTCGTAGTTAAAAAATTTGGCATGTAAATGCATACCAGCCTGAGTACCCAGAACCTCAAAAGGGTTTATCAATTTGTCATTTAATTCTTTTATGAGTACTTTTCGATTGATGTTTAGGTGTGCTTTAGTCTTTCTTAAATGTTTACCAAATTTGCCTGATACTAATAATTCAGCAATAGCAGACTGGACCATACGGTTACAACCAAGATCCATATAACGCTTTAACAATACAATAGGTTTAACCAGCGCTGATGGTAAAACCATATACCCTGTTCTCAAACCAGGGCTAAGTAGTTTAGAAAATGAACCCACGTAGATAACGCGCTCATCATTGAGGCTAGCTAAGGGCACAACAGGCCTTGAGCCAAATTGGTATTCGCTATCGTAATCATCTTCAACAATATAACTAGCCTGTTTCTGACTATATAGAAGTAACTCTTGTCGACGCGCATAACTCATCACGACACCGGTTGGGAAATGGTGTGACGGGGTAACGTAGATTAATTTGTGAGCTTTTTTTTGAGGTAATTGGGCCGTATCTAGGCCTTCATGATCAACCGGTACGTAAGATATATTTCCTTGGTACATTTTTATTACGCGCTCAAAACCTAAGTATCTTGGGTCTTCTATGATGACATTATCACCTTTATTTATCAGTGCTCTGGCAATTAAATCAAAGGCCTGCTGGCTTCCATTCGTGACAATTATATTTTCAGCTGAGCATGAAAAAGCACGTGATTTGGCTAAGTAACGACTAATTTCTTCACGTAAGCGGTCATCTCCTCTAGGGTCTCCATAATCATGAATAGACGTATAGGTAGAATGTAATGATTGTGTGGCATGCTTAAAAGCGATACGTAGATGTTCCTTTAAATCTGGCCCGCAATAAGGCACGCCATAACGAAAATCGACGTTAACGTCAATAACACCAAAACCCCACTGTAAAGACTTTTCTTGTTCCAATACCAAACTTTGTTTTGCGAAAGATGATAACACTAGTGTTTGACTCGGTGAGGTAGCTTCCAACACCGGCTTGGTTTTTTGTTTATTTCCTTGAGCCGCAGTATTTTTCACATAAGCGCCAGCGCCTGGTTTTATTTCGATTAAACCTTCCAGCTCCAGCTGATCGAAAGCCATGATGACCACGTTTCTGCTTATACCTGCTTTCTTTGAAAGTGATCGAGTCGAAGGCAGGCGATCACCCGTAAGTAATTGTCCTTGGCGAATCAATTCAGCAAGTTGTTGATAAACTTGAAGATAGATTGTTTTATTCGTATCTATATTTAAGGTCAGCATGTTTAATTGGTTCTATCATATTTAGTGTAATTGGATCTTATGTAGAACCAATATAGTCAATAAACTGTACCCAACTCAAGTATTTCCGAGAAAAATATAACCACGCTAATGTCGTTAGCGATTCATGATGGTGTTGACTATGACAAGTAAAATACAATCGATCAGACTGGAAGACACTGAAGCAGTAGAAGTTTTGTTTAATTTTTATCAGGCATCACATGCCAAAAAAATTCTGATTTATACCCCCGCGATGGGCGTACCTGCGAAGTTTTATCACAAACTTGCAGAACAATTTGTGAGCTATGGATACCATGTCGCAGTATTAGAGTTACGCGGCCACGGACGTAGTAACATCAGAGTTGGTCATCTAACAGACTTCGGGTATGACCATATAGTCCAGCAAGATATTCACGCCTTAGTAACTGACCTATCTGACCAACATCCTAGCCTTCCTATAGTGCTTGGTGGTCATAGCTTGGGCGCTCAATTTTCGCTACTTTACGCCAGCCGCCACCCTGAGCTAATTGATGCGCTGCTTCTGATGGCGTGCGCTTCGCCCGACTCGTCTAATTTTCGAGGCAGACAAAAAGCACAAGTTTTTATAGCTCCTTATTTATTTTCTTTGGTGTCAAAGATTATCGGCCACCACCCAGGAAAAACGTTTGGTTTTGGTGCAACAGAATCAAAAACACTGATTAACGACTGGTCCTATTTAGCAAGAACCGGATGCTTCAAAAAAGGCAACGACGATTTTGACTACGAACAAGCGTTAAAAACACTTAAGAAACAGATTTTTGTTTATTCATTTGAAACAGATCACTTTGCACCCGCTGAAGCGGTGAATGCGATTAATGCAAAATGCGTAGCGTCAGACTTGAAACATTATGTTTTTAAGCCTGACGTATTATCTTTTAAAGCAAATCATTTAAATTGGGCTAAATATGGTCATGAAATAGCCCCGACCATTCACCAAGACTTGGAGCAGAGTCATGCAAGGAATGTCTAAACACACCACTCTTGAACAAGGTCTAGGTGCGCAAGAAGGAGAAAAAATGAATCTACAGATAAAAGGTTCTTGCCAATGCGGAAGTATTAATTACGTGCTGAATGATCACCCCATATTGACTTACGCATGCCATTGTAGCGATTGCCAGAAAAGAACAGGAAGCGCCTTTTCACTTGGTATGATTATTTCACCAAGTACTTTAGCGTTAGAGGGTAAATTAACCAGTTGGGAGCGAGTATCGGATACGGGTAATATTAATACTCGATATAGCTGCGAACGGTGTGGAAATATTATTTATGGGGTAGGTAGTTTAACGCCCGAAATTTTCAAGTTACAACCGGGTACTTTAAATGATACAAGCGAAGTGCTACCAGAAGTCCACCTTTGGACTAAGAGAGCTCAAAAGTGGGTATCTTTAGATAGCGACACTCCGAAATATGAAGAGCAACCTGAAGATTCTGCGGGAATCATCACCGCAGCTTTGCAGTATCGTGAAAGTTTGAGAAATTCATCAGTACCAAAAGCAAGGAGCTAGGAGTAAAGCTAATGTAGCTTTAGTGAAGATGTTACTTCGGCTTATTCAAGAATGAGAGGAAGCCCATGATGCCCAATAGTAGAACGCTTTTTGGTCGTTTTCAGTGGTATTTAGTGCAACCGAAAATGTTCGCTTTCAATAAGAAGTCATTAACATTACCGCATGCTTAAAATGATCACTTTGGTGATCATAAACTCGCACGGGCTTAAAGAGCTTATTCATATTTCAATCCTTAGGTAATTTATCGATATGATAGATGCTTCCCTTATTCGATGCTCAATTTAGATAAACTAAATGCCAAAAAATAATAAGGGTTAGAGATGAGATTAGTTAAAGGGCTGTTACTTCTACTAATGGTCATAGGGTGTGCACAGGTTTCTATTTCACAGTATAACCTGGGACGTGAACATACTCGTGAGGCCGTTGAATTGCCAAGCTTGGGTGATGTTGCACATGCATCATATCGTTATATTTTTGAACCCCAACAAAATCAAATTCCTTCGGAACCAATTGAGGTTTACACACTAGCACGAGCAGAACTTGATGCCTTGCCCAAGGACAGAATTAGTGCCGTTCGTTTTGGGCACTCCACCGTCTTGCTCAAGATAGAAGGCCAGTACTGGTTAACAGACCCGGTTTTTTCAAATAGCTTAGGGCCTATTTACTCTTTGGGTGTTGAAAGGTTCCATGATGCCCCCTTAACTATTTCCGAACTTCCACATATTAAAGGCGTGCTGATATCTCATAATCATTACGATCACTTGGATAGACTCACCATTGAGGCGCTGCGTAAAAAAGTAGAACATTTTTATGTGCCGCTAGGGAACGGTGAATACCTGGTAGATTGGGGTATTGATCCTGAAAATATTACTGAACTAGATTGGTGGGAAAGTGTCAATGTAGGTGAGCTAAGCATCGTAGTAACGCCTGCAAATCATATTTCAGGGCGAGTGCTGATTGATCAGAACAAAGCGCTCTGGAGCTCTTGGGTTCTTCATAGCAAAACACAGAGCGTGTTTTTCAGTGGTGATGGCGGTTATTCGGGAATATTCAAAGAAATTGGTGAACGCTATGGCCCATTTGATCTGACTTTGATGGAAAATGGCTCCTATGATCATAGCTGGGAAAACGAACATTTAATGCCTGAACAGGCAGTGCAGGCTCATATCGATTTGGGCGGCAATGTGTTAATGCCTATTCATAACAGCACCTTTGATCTAGCGTTCCATGAATGGAATGACCCTCTTGAAAGCGTGAGTCTCTTGGCTAAACGCAAAGGCATTAATCTTGTCGTACCTCGCATGGGCCAGCCTGTCACTGTCGAAAGTAGATCTCACGAATATGCCCTGTTGAATCAAGGCTTATGGTGGCAATCAAAATGAATGATAGGCTAAAAAAATGATCTGGTTCTGCTGCTATCGTTCAGGGTCTAGGTGTATTTGTCGGTCGCTCTGATCATAACTCTGAGCACCGGCACAATAATTAAGGTATGACGTCAACGTTGACGGTCAAATCATATCGGCGTCATACCTTTCTCAACGACACTTCTTGTTAACAAAAAAGCCAGCTAACCTGTTAGGGTTGCTGGCTTTTGAAATGACACTTTATACGTTAAAGTGACAAGTTATGTGCTAAGTAACAACAGCTAGTATTCAAACGTCTAAATTACTCACTTCAAGCGCATTACTTTGAATAAATAAGCGTCGTGGCTCTACTTCATCACCCATTAAGGTTGTGAAAATTTGATCTGCAGCAACGGCATCTTCTATTCTCACTTGCATCATTCTGCGTGTTGCAGGATCCATTGTTGTATCCCATAGCTGATCTGGATTCATTTCACCAAGACCTTTATAGCGCTGAATCATTAATCCTCGCTGAGCTTCTTTCATTAACCAGATAAGCGCATCTTTGAAGCCGACAACAGCTTGCTGTTTTTCACCTCTCTGAATATAACTATTCTTACTAAAAATACCATCAATTGACTGCGTTAGTTCAGTCATTTTTTTATAGCTGCTGGAGTCGATAAAATCTTCTCCAAAGGTATATGGAGTAGATATACCGTGGACAAATACTAATGCTCTGGGTAGGTAATGATTTTTTTCTTCATCTTTTACTACATCAAACTTATAGCTCATGCCGGTTTTACCATCGACGTTCAACAGTGCTTGAATTTCTGCAGCCCAGGATTCTATAGCAGATTTATCTTTAGTCATTTCTAATGATAGAGGGCTTACTTTCAGCATGGTTTCTAAAACGACTAAAGGATAAGCTTTCGATAACTTCTTAATTAAGCTCTCCACTATCCGATATTGTGATACCAGAATTTCTAAACCAGGACCCGCAATAGCTGGCGTTTCTGCGTCAACAAATAATTGGGTGCCTTCTAAAGCAGATTGAGTTAAATAAGCCTCAAGTGCTGCTTCATCTTTTAAATACTGCTCCTGCTTGCCTTTCTTAACTTTATAAAGAGGCGGCATTGCGATAAATATATGGCCACGCTCTATAATTTCACGCATCTGACGGAAAAAGAATGTTAGTAGTAAAGTTCGAATATGTGAGCCATCAACATCCGCATCGGTCATGATAATAATGCTGTGATAACGCAACTTTTCAATATTATATTCATCTCGGCCGATACCACAGCCTAGTGCTGTTATTAATGTGCCAACTTCAACCGAAGAAAGCATTTTATCGAAGCGTGCTTTTTCAACATTGAGTATTTTACCTTTCAAAGGAAGAATAGCTTGGGTTTTTCTATCACGGCCTTGTTTTGCTGAACCACCCGCAGAATCACCCTCCACTATGTATAGTTCAGATAAGGCAGGATCTTTTTCCTGACAGTCTGCAAGCTTGCCTGGCAAGCCTGCAATATCCAAGGCGCCTTTACGCCTAGTCATCTCACGCGCTTTTCTAGCGGCTTCTCGTGCTCTGGCAGCATCAATCATCTTATTAACAATTAATTTTGCTTCTTGTGGCGCTTCTAATAAATACTCGGTAAATAAAGCATTCATTTCTTGCTCAACAGCCGTTTTTACTTCTGAAGAAACTAATTTATCTTTAGTTTGTGATGAGAATTTTGGGTCAGGTACTTTTACAGAGACAACAGCCGTTAATCCTTCACGAGCATCATCACCCGATGTGCTTACCTTAGATGTTTTACCTAAACCTTCTTTTTCAATATAGGTATTTAAACTTCTCGTTAAAGCCGATCTAAAGCCCGCTAAGTGTGTTCCGCCATCTCGTTGTGGAATGTTATTGGTAAAGCAATACAGGTTTTCCTGAAAACCATCATTCCATTGCATTGCCACTTCAACACCAACACCATCTTCTTCTCTTTGTGTAGAGAAGTAGAAGATCCTATTAACAGGTGTTTTATTGGTATTCAGATATTCAACAAATGCTTTCAAACCACCTTCATAATGAAATACTTCTTCTCTTCCTGATCTTTCATCTTTTAAAAGAATATTTACACCAGAATTCAAGAAAGCTAGTTCACGAATACGTTTTGCTAGTAAATCAAAGTGAAATTCGATATTGGTGAAAGTTTCTGCTGACGGCTCGAAATGAACTTCTGTACCTGTTCTATTTGTTTCACCAATAATTTCTAGTGGCTTTTCAGGCACTCCGTGAATATAGGTCTGCTCATGAACCTTACCTGATCTTCGTATAGTTAATTTCAGTTTCTTAGATAATGCATTAACAACTGAAACACCAACACCATGTAAACCACCAGAGACCTTATAACTGTTGTCATCAAATTTACCACCCGCGTGCAAAACGGTCATGATAACTTCCGCAGCGGAGATGCCTTCCTCTTCATGTATATCTGTTGGAATACCGCGACCATCATCTGAAACGGTCACAGATTCATCGGCATGAATCACTATTTTAATTTGAGAGCAATGACCTGCTAAAGCCTCATCGATTGAGTTATCTACAACCTCAAAAACCATGTGGTGTAAACCAGTACCATCATCCGTATCACCAATATACATACCGGGTCTTTTTCTCACCGCATCGAGCCCTTTAAGAACTTTGATACTGGATGAATTATAACTATTTTCTGCTTCACTCATTTTGGCTTTACTCCTAATTATCAGGTACCACTTTAATCTGTGGTTTTATTCTATTGCCGTAATTATTCCATGTTCCACGTGGAACATCTTATATCCTGTATTATCACTCTGTATGCGTTCTAATAGTGAATTATTTAAAACTGTCACGATCACTTGAGCGTCAAGGGCAAGCAATTTATTAAAAACCAACTGCAAATTACTACCATCCAATTCAGCCGTTACATCATCAATTAACACCACAGCACTCTTGTTAAAATCATCAAATAATGTTTGCATTTGCGCAAGATGCATTGCGAATACAAATAACTTTTGCTGACCTCTTGATAAGCTCTCAGAGGCAGGTTGCCCATAAATACTAACTTTAATATCTGCCCTATGCGGTCCAGATTGGGTAAATTTTCTGTCAATATCTTTATCTCTGGATTGAGCTAAAGACTCACTCAAATTTTTAGTTCTATCCCAACCCTTATAATAACTCACTTTAATTTCTTCATTGATCGAAAAGTAGTTTAAATAATGCGTTAAGCGTTTTTTAAACTTATCGAAATAGGTATTCCGCTCGATATGAATAAGCTCACCGAGTTCGGATAATTTATTATCCCAAATCTTTAATGAAATCTGATCTATTTTAGCATTTCGTAAAAGACTATTCCGCTGTTTTAAGCAATTAATATAATTGTTCCAATTCGAACTAAATAAAGGTTCCACGTGGAACACTCCCCAATCCAAAAATTGTCGCCTTTGTGTTGGCGTACCCGTTAATAATTCAAAAGATAAAGGATCGATTAAAATAACGGGGGATAATTTTGCTAATTGTGAAGCGCTTTTTATTGTTTCTTTATTCACTTTGATTTGAGTAGGAAGTATTGTCGATTTTTTTATACCTACATTATAATTTGTGTGCTCAGATAATGAGCCCTTTAAATTACCAAAAAGTATAAAATCAGTGGAAGCACTTTCTCGATTGATTATGTTCTCTATGCGTCGACTTCTAAAGGAACGTCCCGTAGAAATAAAATAACAGGATTCAAGAAAACTAGTTTTACCGGATGCATTTGATCCACAGATCAAATTTAATTTTGGGTGGAGAGCTACTTTTACATCAGTAATATTGCGGAAACTTGTAAGACTTAGATTTTCTATAGACATAGGGATGACTAAAGATAGCTATCTGATCTTATTCAAATAGCTATCTTTGTTTAATTAATGAAGCATATTGAGGCGAGAATCGACAAACATATCTAATTCGGGTGCTAAGACATGAACATAACGATCAAAATATAGAAACTGCTTTAGCAGAAGAGCAAACTCGCGTGGAAAATGAATCCCGTTATTCTCTCCTACTTTAACCATATCCATCAGGATATTATTTATGTCATCTTCACCATTAAAATCTAACATGGCCGTATCAGGAACCATAACATCTAATTTATTAAATACTCGACGAAGGTCATCCGCTAAATTTTTAACGATTACATCTTGATCGGTGACACCAATTCTGATCATTGCATCAGCCATACCTTCAAATTCACCTATCATAATAGAAGAAATAAAATCTGACACAGCTTCCCAAGTCCCCGGATTAATTCGGCCTACGATACCAAAATCTATGAAGCCGATTTTTCCATTTTCCAAGACCATTAAGTTACCAGCATGGACATCAGCATGAAAAAAAGCGCACTGGGTTAAGCTTGAAAACCATGTATTCATAGCGGTAATCAAGGTCTTTTCAGGATCAGGGCAGTAGCGTCTAATGGTATCTAAATCTGTTAAAGAAACGCCGTAAAAACGTTCCATGGTTAGGATTTTTCTTGAACTAGCTTGTTTATATACAATGGGTACAACAACATCATCATTCTGAGTTGCAACTAAAAATTCTCTAAATTCGTCAAGATTGTTTGCTTCTTTTATAAAATCGCATTCTTCCATCATGGTTCGTTGGATTTCTTCAACAACACCAGATAAAGATGTCCAAGATATCTTGGGTGCGATACGCTCAATAATTCGAGCAGATACATAGAGGAAATTTAAGTCTGTTAATAAAACATTCGCTACACCAGGTTTTTGTATCTTTATGACGACATCTTCACCACTTATCAATTTAGCAGCATGCACCTGTGCAATAGATGCAGACGCTAATGGTTTAGTATCTACCCAGGAATAAACTGCCTCCAGTGGTTGTTTTAATTCTGATTCAATAATTTTTTTTGCAATCGAAAAAGAAAAAGGTTTGGTTTTATCCAAGCAGTTTTGAAATTCTTCAACATAGTCTTGAGGAAAAAACGTTGGCGAACTTGCAATGAATTGCCCTAACTTAATATAAGTAGCACCTAAATCCTCAAACACCGTTCTAAGCAGCTTAGGATTTGGTGGTCTATCACCTACTACCCATAAAGCTGTTGTTTTAGCTAAAACAGTCGTCGTCTGCGCAATTCTAAATGATCCTTTTAATGTATCTAACAACAATCCCATGGAAGCCTACTCTATGATTAACGATAAAAAATTTTAACTTATTACAAACGCATTGGCATGATGACGTATAAGTTGCCATCATCATTAAGCGATTCAATTAATGCGGATGAATTTGCATTTAGCATGGTGATTTTTATATTTTCAGAAGACATGACATTCATTGCATCAATCAAATAACTGACATTAAAGCCTATTTGTAAATCGTCATTATCATAACCCACTTCTAAACAATCCTCTGCCTGTTCATGCTCAGGATTATTGGCGAATACCTGAAGTTGATTCTTTGAAAGATGTAATTGAATACCTCGAATATTTTCGTGAGATAAAATACTGGCTCTACTCAACATATCCTTAAGCGCACCTCGATCAGCAATCATGATTTTATCCCCGCCTTTTGGAATAACACGATTGTAGTCTGGAAACTTGCCATCAATTAATTTGGAAGTGAATTTAAACTTACCTATCTTTGAAAAGATATGGTTCTCACCAATAGAAATCACAACCTCATCATCTGTATCTGATAGTAATCTACCTAGTTCAACTATTCCTTTTCTAGGTACAATAACTTGTTTCTCAGCATCAATTGATTGATCTGAAACTAAGGTTGAAAGCGCTAGACGATGACCATCTGTAGCGACCATTCTAACATACTGATTGCCCATTTCTAAGAGCATACCGTTTAGGTAATAACGAACATCCTGCTGGGCCATCGCAAAAGAAGTTGCATCTAACATGCGTTTAAAATCTTTCTGTGAAAAACTTAAAGCCAAGTCATGCTTGGTTTCTTCAGTATTTGGAAATTGATCTGCTGGTAAGGTAGCTAAGGTAAAATGACTCTTACCGGCGCGAAGATGCATTTTATCACCTTCAAGACTAAGTTCGATACTTGCGTCAGTCGGAAGAGAGCGGCAAATATCAGACAGTTTTCTTGCAGGTACTGTAATTCTCCCTGTTTGTTCGATAATCGCTGAATCAAGCGTACAAACAAGTTCAACTTCCATATTTGTACCCGTTAAGGTGACATAACCAGGCGCTGCTTCCAAGAGAATATTAGAAAGCACAGGCATTGTTTGTTTTCGCTCAACAACACCTGAAATAATTTGCAAAGGTGTGAGTAATTCTTCTCTTGTAATATTTAATTTCATTATAAAACTCTTTTAAATTCAATACCTTATAATTTTATAGGTAAATAAGGCTTTCTAGATACAGCTCTTTTAGTTCTTTGGAAAAGCAATATGGAATCACGTTGTAAAAATTCGCATAAAATTATGATGATCTTCTCTAATTCCTGGGTCATTGTCACGAAGTTCAACTACTTTTTTACATGCATGCAATACAGTTGTATGGTCCCGGCCACCAAAAGCATCACCAATTTCTGGCAAACTATGGTTTGTTAGTTCTTTAGCTAAGGCCATTGCCATCTGTCTAGGTCGAGTAACTGATCTCGTCCTTCGTTTAGAAAGAAGATCAGCAACTTTAATTTTATAGTACTCGGCTACAGTTCTTTGGATATTTTCAATACTAACTTGTTTATCATGGAGTGCTAATAAATCTTTTAAGCACTCTCTGATAAAAACAGGGGTTATTTCTTCGCCTGTAAAATGCGCATTGGCTGCAACAAGTTTTAATGCACCTTCAAGTTCACGTACATTTGAACGAATTTTCTGAGCAATAAAAAAAGCGGACTCGCTACTTAAAGCCACTTTATTTTGTTCCGCCTTCTTCATAAGAATTGCAACGCGTGTTTCTAATTCAGGCGGTTCTACCATAACCGTTAGACCCCAACCAAAACGAGACTTTAAGCGCTCTTCCATATTATCAATTTCTTTTGGGTATCGGTCGCAAGTTAAAATCATTTGCTGACCGCCTTCAAGTAAGGCATTAAAGGTATGAAAAAACTCTTCTTGAGATCGCTCTTTTCTAGCAAAAAACTGAATATCATCGATTAACAAAGCATCAACAGAACGATAATAACGCTTGAATTCATTTATAGCGTTTATCTGGAGAGCCTTAACCATATCAGCAACAAAACGCTCTGAATGTAAATAAACTACCTTAGCATTAGGGTTTTTCTTTAAAATTTCACTGCCAACAGAATGCATTAAGTGAGTTTTACCCAAACCAACACCACCATATAAAAATAGTGGGTTATATGCGCCACCAGGATTTTCAGCAACTTGAACAGAAGCAGCTCTGGCTAATTGGTTGGATTTACCTTCTACAAAGGTATCAAAAGTGAAATTTGGATTTAAAAAGCTTTGATGCTTAATAATTGAACCTTCAACTTCAATACGTCTGTTATCACTAGCTCTGTTTTTCTTCGGTTCAATAGCAGGCTTTAATGGATGGCCATTTTTTTTATTTTGATTAATATGATTCGAATTTGCTGGATTGTTTTCACCAGAGGATTTTAACTGACCAATTCTTAGCTCAACATTGTTAACTATATCTCTAAAGTTCAATTCTGAAATAAGTTCTTCTATGCGCGTTAAAAATTTTTGCTTAACCCAATCTAGCACAAACTTATTAGGAGCATACAAACGAAGAACCTTCTCAGTACATTCGCCTTGGAGTGGTCTAATCCAAGTACTATATTGCTGATTGGGTAATTCTTCTTGAAGCTTTATTAGACATTCGGGCCAAACTTGTTCTTGCACTACATTAGTATCCGTGTTTTTAAGAAGATCTATGGGAAACAGGACCTTGATTCTAACGACTATGACCTAGAACTGCTAGGCTTATTTTAAAGGTTATAAATTAGACTGTTAATAACTTATATTACTATTTTCAATAAGATAGACTACATATAAACAGGCTTGTGCACAAAAATTTATGATATTAACCATTAAAAAAGTATTACAAATAATTGTTGGTATTAACTTGTGGAAAAGCATGAGGATAAAAATAGGGATAAGTTTTTTTCAAAGTTATTCATTTTTTATACCAGAAATAAACAGACTTTATACAAATCAAAACGCTGTAGTTATCATTAATATAATCTATTGAATTTTAAAGGAATAATATATTTATTAACAAGAAATGCCCTTCTTAATAAGTAATAATAATAAGAAAAGAATATATATCTTATAAATATTAAGAGCATGGAAAATTAAGACTTCTACATGCCTTGAAAAATAAATTTGTAAATGAGCACTAAACTAAATATAATTTCGCACCTATTTTTTTACACCAAAAAATTATTGTGAGTAACGGAAATGAAAAGAACATTCCAACCTAGCGTCTTAAAAAGAAAACGTACACATGGTTTCAGATCAAGAATGGCAACAAAAAGCGGACGTCAAATTCTTAACAGACGCCGTGCAAAAGGTCGTAAAGTACTTAGCGCATAATTAGTTTGTCTGCTGAATTTACGTTCCCGAAGAAAGTTAGATTACTAACCGCTTCTGATTACAGTAAGGTATTCCAAGATGTTCAATTAAGAGTTTCTAGCAAGAATTTTTTAATTCTTGCTAGAACTTGTGAAAAGAATCATCCACGTCTTGGAATTATTATAGCTAAAAAGAATGTAAAATTAGCCGTTGAAAGAAACAGACTTAAACGTCAATTACGAGAAACATATCGTAAACAACGCCAAGTATTGCCAAGCTTAGATATCGTTGTATTAGCAAAAAAAGGCGCTGATTCGTATAACAGCTCCTTAATTGCTAAAGAACTAGATTATCTATGGCAAAAATTGAAACATAAAGCCTCAAAATAGCTTTAAATCATGTTTCATCCAACAATTTCAATCATCGAGACTTTTGATGAGAAAAATTATTATTGGGCTAATACGTTTTTATCAATTGTTTATTAGTCCAATGATTGGTCCTTCCTGTCGTTTTTATCCTTCCTGTTCTCAATATGCAATCGAAGCAATAAAAATACATGGTATTTTTAAAGGAAGCTTTCTTGCTGTTCATCGTGTGTTAAGATGCCATCCCGGATGCGATGGTGGACTGGATCCTGTTCCTATAAACAAAGTTTCAGTATCAAAGTGTCCACAAAACTGTTCAAAAGAATCTGAAACTTTATAATTTGTGCCTTAAATTAAGAAAACGGTAGTGAATACTTATGGATCTTAGACGTAGCATTATTTTAGTTGCCCTAGCAGTTGTTTCTTACATGCTAATCCTTGCCTGGAATGAAGATTATGGGGAAATTAAAGAAGCCCAAAAAGTGACGCAATCTGTTTCCAAGGAACAGCTAATTGAGACAAATAGTCAGTCTTCTGGTAGTAATTCAGATGATTTTACTCTTCCTGAAAATAAGTCACAAAATGATCCAATTGCTTCGAATGAAATCATAAAAAATAATTCAAGCAAGTTAATACATATATCGACTGATGTACTTGATGTAAAAATAGATTTAAAAGGCGGAAACATTATTTCTGCCACCATGCCTAATTATAAAACCTCATTAGGATCTGAAGAGCCTTTATCCTTGCTAGATAAAACTAACAGACACTATGTAGTTGAAAGTGGCTTGTTTGGTAAAAATGGTTTTGATTCTTCTAAAAATGGCCCTCTTCCCACTTACAGCTCTTCAAAAACTGACTATGTTTTAAGCGAAGGTGAAAATGAGCTATCGATAGATCTTAAGTATCAAGACAAAACCGGTGTTGAAGTTATTAAACGTTATCAATTCAAGCGTGATGATTATCTAATTCAGGTTAGCTATTTAATTAATAACCAATCTCAAAATCTCTGGGAAGGCAACTTTTCTGGAAAAATTGTAAGAGATGAAAGCGGAGATCCTTCATCGCAAACCAGCATGGGCATGCAATCATTTTTGGGAATGGCTCTATCAAGTCCTGAAAAACCCTATGAAAAATATGATTTTTCTGATCTAAAAGAAAGTCCAATTAATCAGGTAATTCAAGGTGGCTGGATAGCATTTATTCAACATTACTTTTTAAGTGCTTGGATTCCTTCGGCTGAAGAGCAACATACTTATCAAAGTCGATTTAAGAATGGTTTGCACCTGATGGGTTTTATCAGTCCGGTAACACAAGTTGCTGTTGGTGAATCCAAGACGATTAAAGCATCATTATATATTGGTCCAAAAATCATTGAACGTCTTGAACAAGTTGCACCAAAACTCGATTTAACAGTCGATTACGGCTGGTTATTTTTTATCGCTTATCCACTATTTATACTACTTGATTTTTTACACAGTATTCTTGGAAATTGGGGTCTTGCAATTATTGGTGTAACAATTGTAGTAAAAGCACTGTTCTTTAAACTTTCCGCTGCAAGTTATCGTTCTATGGCGAATATGCGCCGTGTTGCACCAAAACTTAAATCTTTAAAAGATCAGTATGGTGATGATAGGCAGAAAATGTCTCAAGCGATGATGGAGCTTTATAAGAAAGAAAAAATTAATCCTCTAGGGGGTTGTCTACCCATACTGGTTCAGATGCCAGTTTTTATAGCGCTTTACTGGGTAATTTTAGAAAGTGTGCAATTAAGACATGCACCCTTTATGTTTTGGATAACGGATTTATCGGTCAAAGATGCATACTTCGTTTTACCCATTCTGATGGGTATCTCGATGTTCATTCAGATGCAATTAAACCCTGCTCCACCTGATCCTATGCAAGCAAAAATCATGAAAATAATGCCTATTATGATGACCATATTCTTTTTATGGTTCCCATCCGGTTTAGTATTATATTGGTTGGTAAACAATATTCTATCTATTAGTCAACAGTGGGTCATTACTCGACAAATAGAAAAAGCCGCTACCTAAATAATTTATGAGTGAATATATTCAAGATACGATAACGGCCCTTGCAACAGCTAACGGCCGGGCCGGTGTGGGTATTATTCGAATATCGGGACCAAAAGCGTTAAATTTTATTGAAAAAATAATTCACTTTATCCCCAAAAATAGACATGCGCATTATTGTGATTTCTATGATCAAAATGGTTTACGGATTGATCAGGGTATAGCTCTGTATTTTAAAGGACCTCACTCCTTTACTGGTGAAGATGTCGTTGAGCTTCAAGCTCATGGCGGTCCTATCGTGTTAGATCTTCTTATCAAAACTGTTTTGGCTTTTGGTGGACGACTAGCCGAAGCAGGAGAATTTTCACAACGTGCATTTCTTAATGACAAGCTAGATTTGGTTCAAGCCGAAGCAGTGTCTGATCTTATCAACAGTAGTTCCGAGCAAGCTGCTCGATCTGCACTAAGATCATTACAAGGTGAGTTTTCAAAAAGAATTGATGCTATTGTCGCTACATTAATTGAAATAAGAATGTTTGTAGAGGCGGCGATTGACTTTCCCGAAGAAGAAATTGATTTTTTATCTGATTCAAATGTACTTAAGCAAATTGATGACTTAAAAATACAGATGTCTGAATTACTCGCAAACGCTCAACAAGGCGCCTTATTAACTGAAGGTATGCGAGTGGTTATTGCTGGTAAGCCTAATGCAGGTAAATCAAGTTTACTAAACGCTTTATCAGGAAAAGATTCTGCCATTGTTACAGATATTGAAGGTACGACTAGAGATGTGCTTAAAGAACAAATCAATATTGATGGTATGCCATTACATGTTATTGATACAGCTGGCTTAAGAGAAAGCACTGATCAAGTTGAAAAAATTGGTATTAGTCGTGCTTGGAAAGAAATTGAACAAGCGGACAGGATATTATTGGTGATTGATGCGAGTGATAGCGTTAATCAAAAAAATTTGGCATGGCCTGAGTTTATACAGAAACTTAAGCGATCTGATCATCTAAGCTTAATCAGAAATAAGGTCGATAAAATTTCAGAAGTAGCTGGCATAAATAATACAGGTGATTTTCCTGTTATTTCGCTTTCTGCTAAATCTGGTTTAGGTTTAGATTTCCTCAGAAATCATTTAAAAGACTGTGTTGGTTATGATTCAGGCAACGAAGGTAGTTTTACGGCTAGAAGGCGTCATTTACAAGCGATAGAAAAAGCACTTGAAGCGATTGATCTTGGGCGTACACAACTTGTAGAAATGAATGCCGGAGAGCTTCTTGCTGAAGACTTGAGAATAGCACAAGAACAACTTGGTCTTATAACGGGTAAATTTAGGCCTGATGACTTATTAGGGGAAATTTTCAGTAGTTTTTGTATCGGTAAATAGCATAGCTTAGTAGTTTTTCTGTTCCTCTCATGCATTAATGCAAACTCTTATATTGGAGGCAAGGATGAGCCAGTCTGCTCTATTAAAATCAAAACGCTTCGCACCCTTCTTTATCACTCAGTTTCTGGGTGCATTCAATGACAACATTTATAAAAATACCCTCATGCTTATTATGACGTATGGCGCAGCTGATGCCATGGGTTTGAATAGTCATATTGTGCTTAATTTAGCGGCTGTACTTTTTATCCTGCCTTTTTTATTGTTTTCTGCCTTAGCTGGACAAATTGCTGATAAGTATGAAAAATCAGCTTTAATTAGAAAAATAAAATTTCTGGAAATTATCATCATGCTGGCAGGAGCTGCCGCTTTACTAACAGAAAATTATACTTTGTTATTAATTCTTTTATTTTTAATGGGAACACAGTCAGCTTTTTTTGGACCCTGTAAATATGCAATTTTGCCTCAACACCTTCATAGGCATGAATTAGTAGGTGGGAATGCCCTGGTTGAGATGGGCACCTTTGTTTCTATTTTATTAGCAACAATTGGTGCGGGTATTATTCTTCAATTTGATAATTATTTAACCATAGCCTCAGTGATGGTGGTTTTTTTGGCCTGTCTTGGTTACTTAGCGAGTTATTTTATACCTAAAGCGTCAGCGATAGATTCCAAACTAAAACTCAATTTTAATATTTTTAAATCGAGTTTGAATTTAATTTCTTATGCCCGAAAAAATAGAGGCATATTCTTAGCTATTTTAGCGATCTCTTGGTTTTGGTTTCTGGGTGCCTCCTATTTAACGCAGTTTCCAAATTTTTCAAAACAAGCACTAAATGGTGATCCTTCTTTAGTGACCTTATTACTAGCAACATTTACCCTTGGTATAGGTATCGGCTCTTTGTTATGTGAAAAGCTTTCCCGTAAGCAAGTCGAGTTGGGTATTGTACCTATGGGTGCCTTAGGTATGACTCTATTTGGGGTGGATTTATATTTAGCCATTCCAACGACACTTTTAGAATTGGAATCTTGGTCGACCTTTGTTAGTAATTCGGATAACTGGCGATTGTTAATCGATTTAGCAGGAATTGGTATTTCTGGCGGTATTTTTATTGTGCCATTATATGCTTATATTCAATTGAGAGTTGAAGAAGAGTACCGAGCTAGAATTATTGGGGTTATTAATATAATTAATGCCCTCTTCTTAGTGGCTAGTGGTTTAGTCGCTATGGTATTCCTAGGTGTCTTTGATTTAAGTATTGCTGAATTCTTTTTAGTTATTTCAGCCATGAATATTGTGGTATCGCTTTATATTTTTTACCAAGTAGATGAATTTGCAGTGCGTTTTATTGTCTGGGTGATTACAAATATTATTTATAGAGTAAAAGAACAAGGCAGAAAGAATATTCCTGAAGAGGGCGCTGCAGTCTTAGTGAGTAATCATGTGAGTTTTGTAGATGCTTTGCTTATTGCGAGTACCTCTCCACGCCCTATCCGTTTTGTGATGGACCATAATATCTTCAAAAATCCTTTGTTAGGCTGGTTTTTTAGATTAGTGAAAGCGATTCCGATTGCGCCAGAAAAAGTATCTGAAAAAACCTATAAAGATGCTTTTGACACTGTTTCTCAGGTATTAAGTGAGGGGCATTTAGTGTGTATCTTTCCAGAAGGAAAATTAACCAAAACGGGTGAAATGAACGAGTTTAAAACGGGTATAGAAAAAATAATTACTAGAAACCCTGTTCCTGTTATCCCGATTGGCTTAATAGGTTTATGGGGTAGTTTTTTTAGTCATAAGGAAGGCGCAGCATTTTCAAAGCCACCAAAACGTTTTTGGTCGCGTGTCAAAATTAATATAGGTCTATTAATGCAGCCTGAAACAGTCAGTGCACAGCGTTTATATCAAGAAGTAGATAAGCTCTGTAAAAACTAATTTTTAAAACTAATTTTTAAAAAATGTTTTCTGTGGATAACTTTTAGTAAATTATAGTTATTATTGGGTTTATAATGTAAAAACCTTTAAAAACAAATATTTATAATGATATCTTGATTTTTAGCATTAAATTACCTGTGGATAAGTTGTTTGATAACTTATGGATATATGCTTAGTAAGTCATTGAAAACAAAGAATATGAATATTTATTCACTTTTATAAGATTTCTTTTATAGTATTCAAAAATAAATTGTTTAAAAAATGTTCAGTATATGCTGAAAGATATAAATACAGCATATATAATACCGCGCCATTCTAGCGACTAAGAGAGAATCAAAGTGGATTACCAAAAAAAGTATGATGTAATAGTAATTGGCGGTGGTCATGCTGGTACAGAAGCCGCTTTGGCCGCAGCAAGGTTAGGTTGTAAAACCTTGTTGTTAACTCACAATATTGAAACGCTTGGGCAAATGTCGTGTAATCCTGCTATAGGTGGGATTGGTAAAAGTCATTTAGTAAAAGAAATCGATGCGCTTGATGGTGCCATGGCGAAAGCTAGTGATTTGGCAGGTATTCAGTTTCGAGTTTTAAATAGTAGAAAAGGCCCTGCTGTCAGAGCGACTAGAGTCCAGGCTGATCGTATTTTATATAAAGCCGCTATTAGGCACATCTTAGAAAATCAAGAAAACTTGGATATATTTCAGCAAGCAGTTGATGATCTCGTAGTAGAAAATGATCAGGTTAAAGGTGTTGTCACTAATATGGGCCTGAGATTCTTTTCTAAAACAGTGGTCCTTACGACAGGTACTTTCTTGGGTGGTGTCATTCACATTGGTTTAGAAAATCATTCTGGCGGGAGAGCCGGTGACCCGCCATCTATTGCCTTAGCAAAACGCTTAAGAGAGCTTCCATTTAGAGTCGGAAGGCTAAAAACTGGGACACCGCCCAGGATCGATGCTAGAACCGTTGATTTTTCTGTGATGGATATCCAAGCTGGTGATACTCCAAGACCGGTGATGTCGTATTTAGGAAATCGTGATCAGCACCCTCAACAAATTTCCTGCTATGTCACAAAAACCAATGAGCGAACTCATGATATTATTCGTGGTGGTTTTGATCGTTCGCCTATGTATACTGGCACGATTGAAGGAACAGGCCCGCGTTATTGTCCTTCAATAGAGGATAAAATTAATCGCTTTTCTGATAAAGATTCTCACCAAATATTTGTTGAACCAGAAGGCTTAACAACACACGAGCTTTATCCGAATGGCATATCAACAAGCTTACCTTTTGATGTTCAGTTAGATCTTGTGCGCTCTATTAAAGGTTTTGAGAATGCTCATATTACTCGCCCTGGCTATGCCATTGAGTATGATTATTTTAACCCTCAAGATCTTAAACAAAGTTTAGAAACCAAATTTATTGAGAATTTATACTTTGCTGGTCAGATTAATGGAACTACGGGTTACGAAGAAGCGGCTGCTCAAGGTCTTCTTGCTGGTTTAAACGCTGGCTTAAAAGCACAGGAAAAGGATGTCTGGTGTCCAAGAAGAGATGAAGCATACATCGGCGTTTTGGTTGACGACTTAATCACCCTTGGAACGACTGAGCCTTATAGAATGTTTACCAGTCGTGCTGAATATAGACTCTTGTTGCGAGAAGATAACGCTGACTTAAGGCTAACAGAGTTAGCCTATTACTTGGGTGTTGTTGGAGAAGAAAGATGGAAAGCTTTTTCAGTGAAAAAACAAGCCATAGAGCGCGAGACAGAGCGTTTAAAAAAGACTTGGGTTCAGCCTAAAACGGATGCTGGAAATATAGCTGATCAATATTTAGAAAAACCCTTAGCGCACGAATATAGCTTGATGGATTTATTAAAAAGGCCAGAAATAAAATACACAGAGATCGCTAAAATAAAGCCTAGCGATATAGAAGTCTCTGATGCTGTTGCCGAACAAATCGAAATTCAAACAAAATATGATGGGTATATTAGTCGTCAGCAAGAAGAAATTGATCGCTCAAAACGCAATGAAAATACCAAGTTGCCCATAGATTTTGACTATGCAACAATTTCAGGTTTGTCTAATGAAATGAAACAAAAATTACTCAATGTTAAACCTGAATCTATAGCACAAGCATCTAGGATTCCAGGTGTCACGCCTGCTGCTATTTCCTTAATTCTTGTCTACCTCAAAAAGAGGAATATGTCTAAAACAGTACAACAAGCTAGTTAAAGAGAGTGCAAGTTTTGATTAATTCTTCTTTGCGCACAGAATTAAAAAATAGATTAAGCGAAGCCGGTAGTAAAATCGGAATAGTTATATCCTCTGAACAAAATGAGCAATTAATTCAGTATCTAGAACTGCTCATTAAATGGAATAAAGCTTATAATCTGACTGCAATTCGTGATCCTGAAGAGATGTTTATTAAACATCTTGTTGATTCTCTGAGTATGGCGCCTTTTATTAAGGGCGAGTTTATTTTAGATGTAGGTACAGGCCCAGGTCTGCCTGGTATTCCAATGGCTATTATGTTTCCATCTAAACACTTTTCATTAATTGACAGTAATGGCAAGAAAACCCGTTTTTTGGTGCAAGCAAAAATGTCCTTGGCCATTGCCAATATTGAAGTATTTAATGTTAGAGTTGAAAATCTACCGACGGATAAGTTATTTGATCAAATCATGTCACGTGCATTTACCGCTTTAGATAATATGGTAGTGTTATGTAAGCACTTACTTTCGCCAAATGGTGAGTTTTTAGCGATGAAAGGCTTAGTACCAAAAGATGAAATAGCCTTGCTAGATAGTGATTATCGCATCGTTAGTATTATGCCATTAATAGTGCCAGGCTGTATGGATCAACGGCATCTGATTACCATTAAAAAGAAGAGTTAATAGATCAAGTATCACACTTAAAAGGGGGAATGTGGTGGCAAAAGTTTTTGCGATTACCAATCAAAAAGGTGGTGTTGGTAAAACAACAACGAGTGTGAATTTAGCTGCCTCATTAGCTGCCACAAGAAGACGAATTTTATTAGTCGATTTAGACCCTCAGGGTAACGCCACCATGGGTAGCGGCATTAGTAAGAATGAAATTGAAAATACAGCCTACGAACTGTTAACCAAAAAAGCGAGTATAGAAGATGTTATTGTGCGTTGTGAATTAGGCAAATATGACGTAATACCATCAAATGGTGATTTAACAGCAGCGGAAGTGGAACTCTTAAATGAGATAGGGCGCGAACACCGGCTAAAAAAAGCCTTGGCTGACGTTCGTGATAATTACGAATTTATACTTATTGATTGCCCTCCTTCACTGAGTATGCTTACCGTGAATGCTTTATCCGCTGCTGATGGTGTATTAATCCCCATGCAATGTGAATATTATGCATTGGAAGGTTTGGCTGCATTAATGAGTACAATTGAACAAATAAAAGAAACCGTGAATCCTGATTTGGAAATTTCAGGTATATTACGCACTATGTATGATCCTAGAAATAGCTTAACCAATGATGTCTCCTCAGAATTAAAAGAGTATTTTGGAGAAAAACTTTATAAAGTAGCTATTCCTCGTAATGTTAGACTTGCTGAGGCACCTAGCCATGGAATGTCAGTACTGCATTACGATAAAAATTCTAAAGGCTCTCTTGCTTATTTGGCACTAGCTGGTGAAATAGTTAGAAAAATGAAAGCAGAATCAAAACTAACTGGTAAATAATAAAAATTGCGAGATGAGATTAGTGGCAAAAAAACGCGGTTTAGGCGAAAAAGGTTTAGGTGCACTTCTTAGAGGCTCCAATATCGATTTGAAGTCTGATGATTCAGAAGATGGCGAGTTAAAACATTTACCTGTTGAATACCTTCAAAGAGGAAAATATCAGCCACGTCGAGATATGGACCAAGATGCATTACAGGAACTTGCTGAGTCGATCAGACAGCAAGGTATTATGCAGCCAATCATCGTTAGAACAATTGAAAAAAATAAATATGAAATAATTGCAGGTGAAAGGCGCTGGCGGGCAGCCCAGTTGGCTGGGCTAGACAAAGTACCGACCATTATTAGAGAGGTGGAAGATAATGCGGCCGTAGCTATGGCGCTCATTGAAAATATTCAAAGAGAAAATTTGAATTCAATGGAAGAAGCGATTGCATTGCAGCGATTGCAGGAAGAATTTAGTCTGACTCAGGCAGAAGTGGCAGAGGCTGTCGGAAAATCTCGGTCAACGGTGACCAATCTATTGCGACTCATTCAATTAACGGATGAAGTGAAGTTGATGTTGGAGCATGGTGATTTAGAAATGGGTCATGGTAGAGCAATGCTTGCACTGGGTCCTGAGCAACAAATTCAGGCTGCAAGAATGGTTGAATCAAAATCCCTTTCTGTCAGACAAACAGAAGCACTAGTCAGAAAATTTTTAGAAGAAATAAAAAATAAACCCGAACAGGAAGTCAAAGTTAATAAAGATGTCGAACGCCTAGAAGAAGATTTGTCAGAAAGAATTGGCGCAAGTGTTTCAATCGCTTATACGAACAAGGGTAAAGGTAAGTTAACGATTAAATACAACTCCTTAGATGAGTTGGATGGCATCCTAAAACATATTCATTAAGAAACTGGATGAATAATAAATGTTTATTTTACGAATATTCAGTTTCTTAAGCTTGAATGCGCAAAACAATGCACCTATAATCCCACACGTTTTGAGAAGCGAATTGGTTCGGTCAGTTAATTAAGCCAAGTACACATAACAAAAGAATAAAAATAATTGATTTGTTGTGAAACGAAGAATGAAAAACTTTGTTTTGGCGATTGCAAAAAGGTAAATGATGGCAATCGGTATAAAAAGGCCGCCAATATTTAAAATATTCAGTACACAATTAGTAGTGACACTACTAATTAGTGCAATCTACTATTTATTAAGTGGAAGAGTAGCAGCGTATTCTGCTCTTTTAGGTGGGTTAGTATTTGTCATCCCACAGTTATATTTTGGAATTAAGGCTTTTATGTTCTCCGGGGCCAGAGCCATCGATAAAATAGTTGTCAATTTTTATAAAGGTGAGTCATCGAAAGTAATCATCATAGTCATTGGTTTTGCCTTGATATTTACGTTTATCAAGCCAATTGATTATTTTGCACTGTACTCATCATTTATCGCGATATTAATAGTGAATTGTTTTTCAGCTTTTATTGAATGAAATAAAAATTGATGTGATTCCTAACATTATTTCTAACTTTAAGACAGTAGGCTTTAAATTATGGCAGGCGGAAGTCAAACAATTACTGAATATATTCAGCATCACTTAACGAACTTGACCTATGGTTACTTACCAGCGGGTACAGAAAGATATGATGGAAGCGTACTTGCAGAAAGTACCTGGACCATGGCTCATAGCTCTCAAGAAGCTGCGGCAATGGGATTCAATGCCTTCCATGTAGACAGCTTAATCTGGTCATTTGGCTTGGGTTTAATTTTCTGTTTGATTTTTAGAAGTGTCGCAAAATCAGCATCCAGCGATGTGCCGGGGCGTTTCCAGAACTTTATCGAAATTGTGGTCAATTTTATTGATGATAATGTTAAAGATATGTTCCATGGAAGAAATGCTATCGTGGCACCATTAGCGTTAACTATATTTGTGTGGGTATTCTTCATGAATCTAATGGATTTAGTTCCAGTAGATTTAATACCTTGGTTGTTAAGTTTTGTTGGTGTTTCTCATCAAAAAATTGTGCCATCAACAGATCCAAATATTACGCTAGGTATGGCTTTAGGTGTATTTATCTTGATGCTGTATTATTCAATTAAAATTAAAGGTATTGGTGGTTTTACGAAAGAACTTACCATGCATCCTTTTAATCATTGGGCCTTCATACCTGTAAACTTATTTATGGAATTAGTCGGTTTATTAGCAAAGCCATTTTCGCTTGGTTTACGACTTTTCGGAAACATGTATGCAGGGGAAATGATCTTTATTTTGATTGCTGTCATGTATAGCGCAGGCTTGCTATTTGGTTTATTTGGTGGCTTCCTGCAAATAGGTTGGGCAATATTCCATATTTTAATTATTACGCTT
>TARA_R110001592_G_scaffold817_1_pt1 | contig 27392 bp, 16 predicted proteins | sample TARA_R110001592 | Tara Oceans TARA_R110001592 (sample SAMEA4398387) | marine metagenome | biome: Polar Biome; feature: [SRF] surface water layer (ENVO:00010504); material: water (ENVO:00002006), including particulate matter (ENVO:01000060) such as... | depth 5 m | reverse complement strand
TTTGAACATTAGTATATCCAACGCCGCCAGTGCCCCCACTATCAGCAGGGTTAACAAGTCTTGACTCAAATAATGACCCGTGTCTTATGTCTTCATGTATAACAGCTGCGTTGGCGCCTGCGCCAGTAATTGCACTAGATGCTGATGTATAACCCTCTCCTGCGTTTTCGTATTCGTATACAAATATTTGATCACCAAACGCTCCGGCATACACGCCTGATACAAGTGCTTCGTTGTCTCTGTTAAACACGTTTGCTACTATAGGAACTTCGTTAGGGTCAATGCCGTCTGCAATCGAACCATATGAACCATAACTGTTGTTGCCGTTAGTTGCACGAATAACTCCGCCGCGTTCGGCTAAGTATCCAACTTGGTTGTAATATGTAAACACCGATACAAGTTCTGCTCTACCGTTGTCTGATATCCATGCACCAATACCGTCACTCAGTACTTGTGTATAATCGTTTGCTGTCATAGACTTGTTACCACCATTGTGTAATAAGCCGTCTACACGCATACCTGTACATGCTGCACCAATTGTAGTGTTGCCTTGAATATATGGCGAACGTTTCATAATCCATGTACGTTCATCAGCCGGTCCCCAGCCTGGATCAAGTGCTGTAAATGCACCCGACGTTGGACGCTGGTATAAGTCAAACACGCCCGGAGGATTAAGAGTTCCGTCTAGACCTTCAAGGGTAGCATTACGCAGGCCTGTTGTGTCTCTACATCTAAATAAGTCTAATAGTTTACTGCCAGTTATTGCACTAGCATATCTCTCGCCTGATATTATAGATCTATATGTACCTTCATATCTTAAATCATAGACCATAGCTTTTATAAAATGTGCAAAGTCTTCTGCTATTCTATTTGTTCTAAATACTTTAGCTGGGTAAGTTTGTCTGACCCATGCCTCAATTTGTTGCGATAAAAATTCTTGTACACTTGCTAACTTAGATGCTGTTTGACGTTTTTGCGTATCAGCTGTTATAACGTTAGTACCTGTCATAACAGGATCTATAGCACCACTTCCTGAATTAAATTCTACTTTTTGTCTAATAATAGTAGCAAAGTCAAGAACTAAGTTACTTTCTGAAAGTCCTAGTTGTGATGCATTTTTTGTCTGTGTTTCAGTATTACCGGGTAATGCTGGCACATCAATGTTTGACAATAAACTTAAAAGTGTACTACCAAAATAATCCCACATAGCTGAAAACTGTTCTGTTTCGTTTTGATATTCATCAAGTGCAGGGTTAGCAACAATAGTTGTTGAACGTAGTTCGTCTCCCATTACAACTGCACCAGCTGGAATACTAATTGGGCCTATTTCAATATGTCTACCTGTATTAACTTTAATTTTAATCGGTGTTAATGCCGGAAACGTTTCTTCAACATATTCAGCTGCATGTCTAACAGATTTAAAAGGTTTGTCCGGTGACAGTCCATATCCTTTAGCATCCAGGCCGTGTGTGCCTACAAAAATTTCTCCTGCTGTACGTAAATAGTCTTTCCAAAATATATTGTCTTCGCCGTCAACTGATAATAACTGATCTGGTCTGCCAATCGGTACCGCTGTTGGTCCAATTGTACTTCCGTCACCGACGTTAGTTCTACTTAGGTTATATGTAAGTAAATCGTTAGTTGCAGATAAGCCTGATACTTGACCTGCTTGGATCAATAAGTCCCAGTAAAAATATCCACTACCATTATCGCCTGGAAAATTATCAGTTGCCGACACATGAGATATGTTATTTACATATGCATCACCAAAGTGATAAACTACTTCTCCTACGTGGTATCGTGTACCAGTAAGCCATGCACTACCCCAAGTTTTACTTGGAATAACTAATTCCCATTTTTCAGTTTGTAAGTAGTCTGATGTGGATCCGTCCTCTTCAGTGCCACCTACTGAAACTCTAGCCATATACAATTCGCCACCACGTAGTACCATGTCTCCTGGATTGTATATATCGCCTTCTGCCCAGTCACCTACAAAGTTGTAACCGTATTGTAATTCTACCCAATCTTTTGTACTATCCGATGCTTGTGCTGGTTGCGAGTCTCTGTTATAGTTAGATGCAAAGTATAAGTAGCCGCCATAACGTACAACATCTCCTGGTTGATACTCTGCAGTGTCAGTCCATTCCGATTCGTATTGGAAGCCTGGAAGTTCTATTGCGAACTTTGTTTGATCTAATTGATCTATTAGTTTACCATTTACGTCTAGAATACCTAGTACCGCAGACTCATGTGTTACTGTACATTTCCAAATGCTTCCACCGTATAATACTAAATCATTTTTTCTATATAATGTTTCTCTTGCCCATGCGCCGGCATATTCAATACCACTATGGAAAACTTCCCATGCAACATCTGCAGAAACATCAATTGTAAATCCTGCTCCCATGCCTGTGTGGTATCTACAGTAATAGTAAATATTTTCAGGTGCTGTATAGGGTACACTGTATCTAACTTGTCTTGTTGTTGCAATAGCAAAGTTTGAAACGTATAGTTGTTGTGTTACTTCATTTCCATTTAAGAAATATGTTACACCTTCGTTATAAATTACGCCAGCTGCATGTGTTCCGTCATCAGTTATACTTAATAAAAACGGATGTGGATTTTGTATTGGATTATTTTGAGCATCTGTGCCGCCGCCAAAGTATAAGTTTGTATCATCACCAGCTGCTGGTGGACTTTGATCAAACACATACGTTTTGCCTTTTGCAAGTGTAAGTTCTGCTTGTAGTGTTCCGTTGAGTGTATATACATTTGCTGTATCTTCAACATTTCTTGCTACAGCAACTTGAATAGTTGTTGGTGTTGTTACTAAGTTATCTTCTAAAAATAAACTAGATACATGTGGCTCAATACATTTGTAAACAATGCCGTTATATTTTACAAGGGCGCCTGGACCATAATCAGTTCCTGTTGTCCAGTCTGTTTTGTATTTAACGTGTGATACTAACAACGACCAATCTGTTGCGTTTGTAACAAAAGTAGTTGAATCATGTTCGTTTACACAAACCCAAAGAGATCCATCTTTTTCAACAATGTCACTAATTGCATAAGTTGTTGCTGTTAGCCATTGTCCTTTGTAAGAACGTCCATCTGTCATTAAGCGCCATCTCGGAGCTGCTTGAGCAGGATCGCTTCCGGCTAGTACCGCAAGTAAGTCAGTTTTAAATTTTGCGTCAGCTGTGTGTCCTTCTAGACAAACATATGATTTACCACCAACTCTTACAATGTCGTCACGTTTGTATATGGTGCCTGTTATCCATTCACCCTTCCATATATACTTAAAACGTTCTAGTTTAAATTCTGCCATTTATTTTTCCTCTAGTATCCCGGTCCTGGTCCGCCTGTTTCGCCAGGAATTAATACCTGATTATCGTTGCCGTCGCCGTATGCCGGAGACGAAATATTTTTGTCAAATGTTACTTTTTCACTAACAGCCTGTACAAAGTGTCCAGTACCTGCTTCGATATAATAAGTTAAACTTCTACCATCCCAACGTAGTTGAGGGTATCTTAAATTAGGATATACAGTTTGTTTGTTTTCATCAATGCCGTCTAAGTAATCAATACCTTCTTCAAAGTCTAAAAAGTTTTCTTCTGAAATACCTAAGTCGTTGACTGTAATACTATTTTCGTCGCCGCCTGCAAGTTGGTCTACTCTAACTAAAAACAATTCGCCATCGTCATTTCTACGCAATCCATAAAAATATCTTTTAATAAATCCGTTTGCTACGTCAGTTGGATTACTTCCTATATAATGACTCATTACACTATCTCCACAAAACTTGCTATAGCATCAACACTGTCGTCAACACTAGAAACTACTTGGATACAATTGTCGGGTGCAATAATTAATTTTTCACCTGTTGCTACTACCCGTAAACTTGTGTTTGCTGGTAATAACGAATCTTTTATATAGTATCCTGTTATGCTTGTATCGTCTTTAATTAACACACTTACATAAACAAAACTGTCTGTAAGGTTTGTTAAACTCATACCAATTACGGTTACACGAGTTGACGAATTAGTTTCAATGATGTCAATAGGATTAGTACCTACATCTTTAATAACTTTATTTTTAAATATCGTTGCCATTTCTTATCCTAAGTATAAAACTGTTTCAATTGCTAAATCTGCTGCATCGGCTGGATTAATACCCGAACCTGCACCAGCTGAAGATGCCCAGTTTATGCCATCAAATATTTCAACTCTGTCGTCCTCAGTATTAAACCTTGTCATTCCTACTTCTCTGTAAGCGACCGCAGGTCTTTCTGCACTAGTACCACTTGGTATAACAAATCCGCCTGTACCAGCAAACTTGACATAACCGTTATTCGTATTCTCAAACTGAGTTATACTATTTGATACTGTATTTATTATCCTGTTGCCATCGAAGGCAAAATTCTCGATTACTACTCTTCCTGTTCCAGCAGCACTTAGTACCAAGTCTTGATCTGCTGTTATTGTACTAATTGTATTTTGTTCAATTCTTACGTCATCAACATCGAATCTATCTGCATAAAATCTATTTGAATCAATGTCAGCTTTTACAGTACTGTTAGTATAAAATCTAATTTTATTATCATTTTGACCTTCAACTAGTTCAGCTGTTATCTTAGTGTCGCCATCTAGATCTTCAACGCCCTGTAGTATAATCCAGTTAGTACCATTATACCCTTCGTATCTACTTAAATCCTGATTATATCTAATAGCACCTGTGTATAATGCAGCGCCTGCTGGACGCTGTAGTGTTGATCCTACAGGAATATTAATTGCACCAGTACCGTCAAATACTGTATAGTTTGAACTAGGACTTACTGTTAATGTACCAGTAGTTGATATTGTACTTCCGTTGATATTAAAATTATCAATAAGAACAGCACCTGTTCCTGCTGTACGTAATTCTAAATCACTGTTACTTAAAGTTGTAGTAATATAGTTGTCATCAATTAATATATCACCAGTTGAAAACGTTTCTGCTTCAATAATACCTGATGCTGTTAAGTTTCCTACAGTTAGTGTTCCGCCTACAATAAAATCATTTGTAACTTGTAAATCGTTATTTGGAAATACTACATTGCCTGAACCTGAAGTCTTTATTTCAAGATCTGCATTTGACTGTGTGCCGCTGATTGTATTGCCTGATAATGATATTCCTTCAAAATCAGCATCGCCGGTAACAGTTAAAATACCAGCAATATCAGTTGTACCTGTTTGTGTAAAGTTACCTGTTTGTACAGTATTGCCTACATGTGTAAGTATACCGTTAACACCTGTAACTCCGTTTAGAGTAGTCGTTCCGCTTACTGTAAGGTCTTGTGTTGCTTGTAAATTGTCTTGGACTACTACTTTACCAGTTCCGTTTGCACGTAGCTCTAAGTCGCTGTTAGACGTTGTAGTTGTAATAAAATTGTCGTCAATTAATACATCGCCAGTAGTAAAGTTATTTGCTTCAATAGTACCTGTACTTTGAATGTCACCAACTGTAAGTTGTCCACTAACAGTTAAGTTGCCAGTTACACTTACGTCACTATTTGGTATTAAAATATTTTGGCCAGCTTGTGTTCTAATTTCTAAGTCGCTGTTACTTTCGGTTGTTTGAATAACATTGCCGGCTACTTGTATATCTTCAAATTGTGCTGTGCCGTTAACAAGTACGCCGCCGGTTATAGTTTGGTCGCCGTTAACTGTAAAGTTTCCGTTAATATCTACAGCATTAGTAACTTGAACAACTCCATTAATTGTAGTTGTACTAAGATTAGTAACACCAGCAACAGTTAATGTATTATCAATTGTAACATCATTATTTGGTATTAAAACATCGCCTGTGCCGTTGGCACGTAATTCTAAATTACTGTTACTTAAAGTTGTAGTAATAAAGTTATCATCAACTAATAAGTCACCAGTTGAATAACTATTTGCTACAATTGTTCCTGTACTTGTAATATTGTTAACAGTAAATGTTCCGTTAACGTCAAGATCGTTTGTAATTTCTACGTTGTCATTTGGAACAATAACTTTACCAGTGCCAGCGGCACGTAGTTCTAAGTCTGTATTACTTGATGTTGTAGTAATAAAGTTATCATCAATTAGTATTTCTTCAAGTTGTAACTTTTGATTAACAACAATACTATCTAAAGTTGATGTACCAAGTACCTGTATATCGCCAGTGTGCGTTACATTACCAACTACTTGCAATGCACCATTAATTGTTGTATTAGCAAATGTAGCCAAACCTGCAACGTCAATGTTATTATCAAAAGTAACATTGTTGTTAGGTACAATTATTTCTCCTGTACCGTTTGCTCTTAATTCTAAATTACTATTACTTTGTGTTGTAGTAATAAAGTTGTCATCAATTAAAATATCGCCTGTACTAAATCTGTTTGCTGTTATTGTACCGGAACTATTAATGTCATTTACTGTTAGTGTACCAGCAACTATTAAATCATTTGAAACTTCTAAATCATTGTTTGGTATAAGAACTTTACCAGTTCCAACAGCACGTAATTCTAAATCTGCATTACTTGTTGTAGTAGTAATAAAGTTATCGTCGACTAATATTTCTTCAAATTGTGCAGCACCAGTAACATCTAAATCCTGTGTTATAGTCACACTACCAGTAATATTACTATCACCTGTTTGATTAAAATCACCTACTAAAGTAAATGTACCGTTAACTAGAGTATCTTGTAGGTCAGTGCTGCCACTAACTGTAAGGTCATTATTAATTTGTACATTGTTATTAGGAACAAGTATTTGGCCAGTGCCATTTGCACGTAATTCTAATGGGCTATTACTGTCAGTAGTTGCTATAAAATTATCTTCAATTAAAATATTGCCGTTGCTAATTTCACCAGCAATAGTAAAGTTACCTGTTTGTGTAACGTTACCAACTTGTGTAACAGTGCCGTTAATTATTGTATTTTTTAAAGTAGTGTCGCCGGTAGTAACAGTTAAGTTTTGTTGAATATTAACATCACTAGTGTTAATTAATATATCACCTGTGCCTGCTGCATCAAGAACTAATCCGCCTGTACTTGACGTAATGCTATTGTTAACAATAGTTAGTGTAGTATTTGTAAATTCAGTTGCATCTATTGTAGTACCAGCTATAGTATTAAATTGCATACTGTTTGCAAATAAATCGTTACTAATTCTAAAGTTATCATTTGGAATTAATATTTCGCCTGTGCCATTAGCTCGTAATTCTAAATCAGTATTACTTGATGTAGTTGTAATAAAGTTATCGTTAATTAATATTTCTTCAAATTGTGCTTGGCCAGTAACAGTAAGGTCAGCACCTACATTAACATCACCAAGAACTGTTTGGTCACCAGTCTGTATAATGTCACCAGTAATAGTTAAGTTACCTAAGATGTCTACATCTTGTAGTACACTGTCGCCTGCTACTGTAAAACTATTTGTAATTTCTACATTAGCATTTGGAACTACAACTTTTCCAGTTCCGTTTGCACGTAGTTCTAAGTCTGCATTAGAAACGGTAGTTTCAATAAAGTTATTAGTAATCTTAATGTCGCCAAAATCAGCTCCATTAGAATATAACCATGCCCATCTTTTATTCTCTGAACCTAAATCATATGCTGTATCTATGTTTGGTATTAGATCACTATCAATGCCTGCTACAATTTGTATTGTATCACTTGCTTCGTCACCTATAGTAATGTTGCCGCCAATAGTTACATTACCTGTAACGTCTAAGCTACCTGCAACATTTACGTCACTGTTTAAGTTTAGTGTTTGAGTAAGTGGACTTATGTTTATATTGCCACTTAAACTTTCTATTGTGTTGCCGCTAATTCGTAAGTTGCCAGTATCAATTCTATCGCCACTAACAAACGTTGAGTTGCTGCCAGTTGTAAATGTAACACCTGATGTTAAGTCTACATTAAGTGCATTTGCAACAAAGTTTACAGTACCTGCATCTTGGTTAACATAAAATAGATCGCCTACTCTAAAGTCACCGTTGTGGTCTACTGTATTAAATCTTATCTTCGCATCGTTTAATTCAATTACTTCGTTGTCTTGTAATACTGTGCCTGCATCGTTTGTAACTTCTTTGCCGTTACCAATGTATGCTAGGTTTTGTCCAATAGCATAAACAATAACACCCGGCCCGTCACCAACTAAGCCAAAGTTACCATAAACACTAGCACTACCAATCATTCTAATTTCAGCACCAAAGTCTCTTACGTCATAGTTTAAAATTGTTGTTGCTGTTACGCCTGTGCCGTTTGAGATACTCTGCGGAGTTGTATCAAAGTCTACAAAGTCAATATTTTTTCCGTCTATTACAATTATATCATTGTTTACACTTTCTGCAAGTACAGCAATAGTTGTTGAACTATCTGTACTTGTAAATGTAATAGTGTCGCCTGCTGCAAATGAACCGCCTGTGATGCCGCCAAGTCTTACAGAAGTTTTACCATCGCTCTTTAGACCTTCATTACTATCAAATGCATATATTCCGCGATTGGCAAAGTATGTGAATGAATTAAGCCATTCTATTCTTGCGCCGTTGGTAGCAGTAAGACCGTCAACACCGGGTACAATAAACGTACAACTATGAAATAGCATTGCTGCTTCTTTAGAATTTGCTGTTGCATAAGCTCCATCTACATATGGACCTTTACCAGCATCTCCTGCATTAAATCCTCTAGGATCTTCAGCAGTAATTACACTACCTTTTGTGATAGCAGTTATGTTTCTAACGTATGGTGAACGTGAAGTTACTTCAAAATCTGTTGCAAAGCGAAAAGAGTATCCGTTGTCAGGGAATGTTCTATTGCCCCCGTTACAGCTAAACACTAGTCCTTCTAGGAATACTTCAGCGCCATTAGCAGGAGCAGTTCCTGAATACGTAACAGTAAGTACTCCGGTAGCATTATTATAAGTTGACCCTGTTATAGAAGCGTTAATAGACTTTGCGTCATTAGTAATTGTGCCGCCACTTACATATGTGTGTGCTTGTGGTGCTGTTCCAGCATTTACTGTTAATGTTCCTGTTGCTGCGCCACCGCTTGTAATAGTAAAATTATTACGTCCACTATAAAAATCTTTAATAGTTAAGTCTTCAACTGTACTCTCACCGTTAAGTAAAAATGCATCTTTGTAGCGTGTTGCTGTTGTAGGTGTAATTGTAACACTTCTTATTGAGTGACCTTTTACTGTTACTCCTACTGGAACTACAATTGGAAATATTTCTTCATATGCACCCGGGTAAATGTAAATTGTGTCACCAGTTGATGCAGCTGTTATGGCTTGCTGAATAGTAAGGAATGGATCTTGTGGATGTGTTCCTGTTCTAGCATCGTCACCATTTTTAGCAACATATAAAATGTTGCCTTGGCGCAATGTCATATCTATGCCGTCTAATACTAGACTGTTTGCCGTTACTGTGTCTGCATTTACAGTGTTTGCCCAAACTTGATCCCAACGCTTAGTTGAGTTACCTAATCTGTATGTGTCAGTAACATCAGGTATAATATCACTTGCTACTTCTGCATTAAAAGTAACATTATCTGTGTCCGCATCACCAAGTGTAATGTTTCCATCTGCACTAATATTACCAGTTGCATGAATGTCACCATTAACTTCTAAGTTTGAAAATACTTCAACCTGTCCAGTGCCATTTGGTCTTAGTTCTAAGTTTGCATTTGAGTCGTTGGTGTTAATAACATTATCAAAAATTGATATGCTTTGAATATCTAATTGTCGTTGGTATACAACACTGTCTGCTCCTGTAGTAAGAAGGTTAAGCGTGTTAGAACTTTGTATTGTATTGCCGGAAATAGTAATATCTGCAATTTCTGCAATATTATCTACTATTAAATTTGTAGTACGTGCTGTACCGTTTACGTGTAAATCGTGTGAGGGATTATTAGTCTTGACACCAATACGCTGATTATTTACATCTAGATATAATAAGTCTGTCTCAAAAGCTAAATCTATTCCATTACGAACTAGATTCGACTTTAAGAGCGGACCCGATATGCGACCTACAGCCATCTTCTCTCCTTTACACGGGGATCCTGTCCCTCTACCCTAAATTTTCAGCTTGCGCTCTTTGCTGGATAATCACAGTTTGACCCTGCAAAACAATAGCCGCGTTCTGCATTAATAGTATTTAGCAATTTTAAGGAAAAGGGTTGAGTTACCCTAGTATTAGAGTCCATTCATCAATGGCCTCGCCTATGACTAAGGCGTCTGCTTGACTGTTATCACCAGCAACAGATACCCATTCATATCCATTATAAACTTCAGCACCGCCATCTCCGCCAGCAACAGTATTATAGCGCAATTCACCAGTAACAGGAGTTGCACCTCTGTTTGTATCGTCACCAACAGGTATTACAAATCCATTTACAGTTGTGTTAATCTTGACGTAGCCGTTGTCGGTAGATGATAACGTTAGCGGTCCGTCATTGGCTAAGTTTTGTATCTTGCTATCACTAATTCTAGTATGATCAAAAAACTGTACTGTGCCTGCGCCATTAGGTGATAGTTGCAATGACGTATTAGTAGGTGGTGTTATAGTATTATTTTCAATAGTTAAACTTGCTGTTTGCATTGATGTTGTAATATTAACACTATCAACAGTTACACTACCAACTTTGGTTCCTGCTACTGTAAACTCTATTTCGTTGTTATTAGTTTGTACATTTGTTTGTGCATCTTCACTAAACACTCCGCCAAAATATTGGTTTGCTTGACTAAATCCTTCAAACAAATTAGACTGAACATTAAACCTAAGGTCTCCTTGGTTACCGTTTGGCTCTAGTGAAGTGCCTGCATCATAAAACACATCAGATGGTCCAAATACAGTAAGTGCATCACCGCCTGATACTGTACTAGTCTGCGGATCATTTACTCCGTTACCGCCGTCTAATGTAAATGCTACTCCAGTTGCTTGTATACGTTGTGTGTTATCACCTTTTGGTAATCGTAAAGCAAGTGTTCCGTCAAACTTAGTATCATTTGACAGTACAGTAATATCAATATCGCCGCTAGTACTTAAAGTATTATTTCTAAATTGTAAGTCTTCTACATAAACAAACCCTGTTCCTGATGTGCGTAACTCTAAATTGCTGTTACTATTTGTAGTTGTAATTACATTTTGGAATATCTCAATGTCATCAGTCGTTACAAATTTATTTGCTGTAACCCCGTCATTAATAACAAATCCTGAGCTTAACGCTCTTGTTGCTGATAAATTATTAGTAGCACTGCCTTGTTCAATAACTACATTACCGGTTCCTGATGCTGTAAATGTTACATTGCCATTGCCATTTTTAACAAGTGTATTGTCTTCAAACGTAAAGTTACCTAAGTTAGTTTGTCTATCTACAGTTAAGTTTGTTACTGAGGCGTTACCTGTAATATTTCTGATGCCGCTTTGATTAACATTAGAGTTAATATTAAGTGTTGCATTTATATTTGTATTTTGTAAACTAGTTGCGCCATCAACTACAGCGGTTCCTGTTATATCAAAATTATTATCAATTTCTACATTGCCAGCGGCACGTAATTCTAAATTGCTGTTACTGTTTGTTGTTGTTATAACATTGTCAAAAATTTCAATATCAGTTGAACTGACCATGTTTTCTAATGCAACACTATCTAAGATTCGCAAACTTCCAAAAGTTGCAGAATTAGCTGACATATTTTGGCTTACTATTGTATCAGTTAAAGATACAACACCGGTGCCACTTGCATTTAGCGTAAGATCACTTGCGGTATTTAATATAATTTGATTACTGTTAAGATGGAAATTTCCAAGTCTATCATATTGTAGGGCGCCTGCATGATTAACAGCAAGTGTACCATTAATTGTAGTATCTGAAGCAGCGTTAGACGTGGTCATTAAACCGGTCATTGTTACATTACTATTTGCCGTAACCGGGCCACTTATGTTTACGCCATTATTAATTGTTGTTAGATCATTAACAGTTAAATTGTTTGTAATATCTAAATCATTTTGTACATCAATTATACCTGTGCCATTTGCACGTAGTTCTAAGTTACTATTGCTCAATGTAGTTGTTACTACATTATTAAAAAATTCAACATCGTCACTGTCTAATAGTGCTGCTTCAAAGTTTTGGTCTGCAATAATATTAAATGCTGTAAGATTGTCTGCACTTACATCATTTTCAAAAACAGCGTCTTCTTGAATTACAACTTTACCTGTGCCATTTGCACGTAGTTCTAAATCTGCATTGCTATTAACACTAGTAATAACATTACCGTCGATTGTAATACCTTCAAACTCTTGTTTGTTTTCTGTTAATACTAGTTCGTCTGTAGTAAGCGTTCCAGTTAAATTATAATTATTTGTAAATGTAGTGTTACCAACAATATTTGTAATACCAGTAATTTCTACGTTAGCGAAAGTACTTAATGTTTTAACTGTTAAATCATTTGTAATAGTTGTGTTTTCAGTGAACACAATATTTCCGTTGCCGTCGGCACGTAAATCTAAACTTTCATTAGATATGCGTGTGCTAATAAAATTATCATCTATTTCAATTATACTAGGAGGAATAATTATTTCATTTAAAACTAAATCTTGTGCAATGTTTACATTAACAACTTGCGCATTGTCTACACTAACATTGTTATTAACATTTAAGTTATTATTGGGTATAAGAACTTTGCCAGTTCCTGTAGCTCTTAGTTCTAGATTTGTATTACTTGTTGTAGTTGTAATAAAGTTATCATCGAATAATATTTCTTCAAACTGTGCGCTTCCGGTTACATCTAAATTTTGGGCAATTGTAAGATTGCCTGTAAATCCATGATCACCTGTTTGGTATGTAAATCCTGGTTCAAAGGTACCAGTAACAGTTAACCCACTTAATGTAGTTGATCCGTTAACATCTAAATTGTTGTTTATTTGTACATCGTTATTAGGTATTAATAAATCGCCTGTGCCGTTGGCACGTAATTCTAAATCGCTGTTACTGTCAGTAGTTGCTATAAAATTATCTTCAATTAAAATATTACCGTTACTGATTTCGCCGGCAATATTATAATTTCCAGTCTGTGTTCTGTTACCTACTTGTACTAATGAGCCAGTAACTGACAAATTGTTTATATCAGTATTGCCATTTACCGTTAAGTTTTCTGCAATTTGAACATTACCATTATTTAAATCTACAGTATTACTAGCCGCTATAATTAAGTCTTGGTTACCATTAAAGGCTGTAATAGTGTTTGACGTAATTCTTATATCGTCAGTTTCTATAGTAGCGAATGTAACATCATTAGTTATTGAAACATTGCCTGTAGTGGCAGTGCCTTCATTAATTAATGTATTAGTAACTCTTACAAATTCATTAGTTGTAACTTCACCAGTTCCTGCGGCACGTAATTCTAAATCACTGTTACTTACTGTAGTAGAAATAAAGTTATCGTCGATTACTATATTTTCAAACTGTGTACGTCCTAGTTGTCCTAGGTTACCTTGTATATTAAAGTTTCGGATTGTAAAGTCAGTTGCTGTAATATCAGCCTCTACATCAATAGTAGCAACTTGTAAGTTTTGATATGTACTTGTGCCGGCGACTAAAAAATTATTACTAATAGTAAAATCGTCAGTAATATTAACGTTGCCAGTTCCATTTGCACGTAGTTCTAAGTCTGCATTTGATTCAGTTGTTGTAATAAAGTTTGTTTCTATATCAATACCGTTTAAATTTGCATCATTAAGGTGAGCGAAATTCCAACGCTTTGTTTCTTTGCCTAGTGTAAAAGTTAAGTCTTGATTTGGTTCTAAGGTTTGACTAAATTCAGTATTAAATGTAACAGTGTCAGTTGGCTGGTTGCCTGCTAATGATAGTGTGCCGTCAAAGGTAAAGTTGTCGGTAATATCTAAGTTACCTGTAAGACTAGTAGCACCGTTTAAGTTAATAAATGTTGACACAGGACTGTCAATGGTCATACTGCCACTTAGACTTTCTATTGTGTTGCCACTTAGTCTAATATTTTGATTTTGTACTTTTGTTCCGTCAACTATTGCTATGTTGCCGTTTGTTGTTACAGTTAATCCAGCAAACGAATCTACTGTAGATTCGTCAATAGTAAGTGTACTATTACCATTCTCAAGGTCTACAAAAAAGGCGTCTCCAACTCTAAAGTTTCCTAAATGGTCAGTCGAACTATAATATACTTTTCCTGAATTTAATTCTTCTACTTCATTTGGTTGTATAGCCCTACTAGGGTCGTTATCAACAAATTTACCTGCACCAATGTATCCAAAGTTATGTTGAATAAGATACATTAAAGTATCTGCGCCGTCTGCTACAGCGCCTTTGTTACCGTATACGTTTGCTGACCCTATACTTCTAAGTTCAGCTCCGTATAGTACAGTTGACCCGTCAGTTGACAGGTGTCCTGCTGATCCATTAACAGCATATAATCCTCTGTCAGCAAAGTATGTAAAACTATTAAGCCATTCAACTCTAACGCCATTAGTCATTGTAAGTGCGTCAACACCCGGTGTAATAAATGTTACAGCATGGAATAACATGCTTGCATCGTTGCTTGTACTTAATACACTTGCACCATCAACTAGTGCGCCTTTACCTGCATCAGCACTTGCAAATCCTCTTGGATCGCTTGCACTTGTAGTTGTACCTTGTGTGCTTACTGTAACGTTTTGTATATACGGACTACGCGATGTAACTGTTGCGTTCGGCGCAAATCTAAATGCGTAACCTACATCAGTTCCGCTGTTGTAAAAGAAATCTTTGATTGTAAAATTTTGAATAGTTGTTTCACCATTAAGATGAAATATGTCTGTAGTGCTTGCACTACTCGGTGGAGAAATTATTGTATTTCTCACATCGTGTCCTGTAATAGTAACTCCTGCAGGAACAACTATAGGACAACTTTCTTCATACTCTCCAGGAAGAACGTATATAGTATCTCCCGAAGTTGCTTGTGTTACAGCATAGTCAATTGTTTCAAACGGTGATTGTATGTTAGTGCCGCTACTATCATTGTCACCATTCTTAGCAACATAAAGAATATTGCCAGGTGCTAGTGTAAGATTAACACCGCCTAATGCAAAGTCTGTAGCATTAATTCTAGAAACGTTTGTTAGTCTATCACTTACTTCTAGCCAACGCTTGTCTGCTTTACCAAGGTCATATATTGATTGTGGAATTGATGTGTTAGGATCAATATCACTTGTAATATCAGTTTCAAAAGTTACTGTGTCTTGTGCTAATGAGTCGCCGAATACAATATTACCATCAAGTGTAATATTACCATCAGCATGTATATCTCCGTTAACATGTAAATTATTATAAACTTCAACACGGCCAGTTCCGTTTGGTCTTAGATCTAAGTTTGAGTTACTATTTGTAGTTGAAATATAGTTGTCATCAATAAACACATCGCCTGTTTGTATATTACTTGCTGTAATTTTATAACGTGCGTCAAGTATTATATCACCCGGAAACGGTTGTATAGTAGTACCTTGAATATTGTAATTTGCAATGTCTGCTTGTGTATCAGCTATTAAAGATACTGTTCTTGTAGTATCTAAAATATGTATTTCGTTGCTAGGTGAAGAATTGTTAATACCGATCTTGCCGGCACTAACATCAAGATAAATTAAGTCTGTTTCAAACGCAAGGTCTACGCCATTTCTTTCCAGATTGGCAAATAATAACGGACCTGATATTCTACCTACTTGCGACATTTAGTATTCTCCTACATTGTATTTATAGGATTTACTTATCGAAGTTATGTAGGACTGTTACTGGTTTGCCGAGGTCTACTGGGGAAGTAAATTTAAGATACCAACCATCTGCATACGGTTGATTTGGGCCTGTTAAGTTTCCGCCTGCACTTTGTTCAAGAGTGTAGTTTGTTGTTGAAAGTTGAAAAACGTTTTCAACAAGTACTAAAACATTTTGTGCAGCTACTGGTATAGGGTACTCAGAATCTCCACTTGCTAAAGGACCAAACACAGTTTCAGTTGCATCGCCGTTACCTAATCCTTGTTGTGTAATTCCTACGTTTACAGGCTCTACACCTCTAACACCTTGCCATGCACCATTTTCGTATACTTCAAATCTATTAGCTGTAGTATTATATCTAAAATGTCCATTTTCAGGATTAGCAGGGCGTTGGGCTGTTGTGCCTTTTGGTACACGTATACTGTTTGTAGATTCCATATACACTTGATCATCTACATCAAACTGTACACCTCTACCATAGATAGTTCTTCTATTTGTATTTTGTGCCTTGAGTAATCTCATTATGTAATATCCAAATAACTCACTGTGCAAGCTAGTCTGCCTGTGCCGCTTGCTGATGCACTACCGTTAACTTGTACACTATCACCTGCATCTAAAACTACTTTTTCTGTATCAAGGGTAAACGTTTCACCTGCAGGTAATTCTAGTCTTCTAACTACAGAAGTAACTGTATCGCTATATGAACCTGCCGCTGGAACAAAGTGCAAGTCAAATGCACAAGTTTCATTTTCTGGACTACTTGCATTTGGATCGTATGTATTACAAATTAAAATGTTTGTAATAGCATAAGACTTTGTTGCAGGAACAGTTAACATAATGTGCCTGTAGTCGCCGCCACCTTGATCAATAATTGCTGTATTTAAAATTGCCATATTGTTTCCTTAAAAGAGCATACTAAAAACTAGTGCTCTATTTCTACTTATTATCTCATCACGCTGATTCTCAGCATTTACGAAATACATTCCAGTTCCGCCTATGTTAGATGGCTTAGAATATAAAAGTATTCCGTCTGTTGGTTTTGTTGGATCAGTAACACCATCAACACCTTCGTGCGGCGTGTATCCTAATCTTAAATTGTCGTCAACAACAACATGTCCTGTTCCTGTTGCACTTAGAATTAAGTCTTCTTGACTTGTGCCAAGTGTTTTTATTTCTGTACCGTATACAGTTTGTTCAATTCTAATTCCGTATTGATCTGAGTAAGTTGGGCGCACGTCTTGTACAAGTGTGCCGTCTATCTCTGTTTCGATTCTACTCGGGCCTGCAACGGAAGCATCGTAGGATTGTACCTTAGTATCACCTACTTGTATTCTGTTTGGAACAACAGTTCCAAAGAAGTTTGTTACCTTGTCGTCAACATATTTCTTATTTGGAATGTGATCGTCATCTAGTACTCTAGCTTCATAACTAGCTGTACCTTTTACAGTTAACATACCAGGGTTAGCTGTTATGTTGCCTGATAAATTGTATTGCCCCATTAGGTTTAAATCAACACCCGGTGTTACAATACTTACTGTTTCGATACCGCCTACTCTTCCACTTGGAGATCTTACACTCCATGCGCCTAAGTCTGTAGTACCGGCATTTTGTGTGTCAGTCCAGTTTACACTTTCAACAAAAAGCCATTGGCCGTCTTCAATTGTACCTCTATCAACACGAATACCGGAAGCGCCATCTCTAGTGATGCCGTTCCCGGTTTCGCCTTTGTTTAGTTCAATTATATTGTCTTCAATTGTACTGTTAACAGTATCTAGAGTAGTTTGCGTCCCTTCAACAGTTAAGTTTCCGGTGATGTAAACATCTCCAGTTTCGATCCCTGTGTCTAGTGTAATTCTACCACCGCTCTTAACAATTACCTTGTAATTGCCGTCTGCTACTCTAAGATACTTGTCCATAAGTTATTCCTTATGCGTCTTCAGTAAAGTCTGAATCGTCAGTTCCGATTAATGTATCATCGTCACCAGCTTCTTCAATTTCAACAGCATAATCGCCATCACTTGCAGTAAAGTTCCACGAAATAGATGTTCCATCTAATGCGTTTGCACCTGTTGCACTTGGTTGTGCTAGTGTTACTTTGCGTCCTGCAATTTTGCTTACTCCGTAAGTTTCACCGTCATCACCTTTTACACTAATACACATTTCTGTGCCAGTTAGCGTAGCTGGTAGTTTACCAGTTGTTAATACACGAATGTAAGATTCTCCGGGTGTGCCGATGGCCGCTACACGAAACTTTTTAGATCCTATTTGCTTTACGATATAACCTTCAACAACGGCTGCACCGTTATAAAAGTTTACTTTGATTTCATTGCCACCGGCTGTTGCTGGTCCAAAGAATTTTTTATTAAGTGGTCTTCCCATTTTGTTTCTCCTATTAAAGTAGTCCTATTCCCGTTCTATGGGCTACGCTGCGGGTAACAGCATAAGTCCGCCTTGCGGCACACTATTTGACACAAGTATTTATCTAATAAGAGAAAAGGAATACAAGAAATAAATTAACCTAGATTAAAGCCGATACTCATTCGTTCAACATTAATTGAATTAGTATCAACGCTGTGATACATGTAACTTGGCCAAAGGTATAGTTTCCCTGGCATAGGAGTAATAGTAAAGTTAGATGCATTGTGTACATTTCTAGCACCAACAGACTCTCTGTGCCCTCTCCAAAGCTCATTCATTCCAGAGTTCCTAAAGTTAATGTTGCCGCTACCTTCAGGCGCTTGTAAATAAAACACTCCACTAACAATGCCTGGATGTAAATGTGTTTGATTAAAACTGTTTAACTGGTTGTTAATGTTAAACCAACTACTTTCAATAGTTAGGTATTCTTTATCAATTCCTAATTCAGAAAATACTGTTTCAGCTTCATGACAAATCCATTCCATTAAAGGAAATATAAATGGTACATTGTGCAAGTCGTCTTGACTTTGTAATCCTCTGTTAGCTGATGTAACTACCTTAAAGTCGCTTTGTTGCGCGAGGCTTTTGCAGCCTGTTATTATAGGTTGTAAACTATCGCTATACGATGACTCGTAGAGAGGTGTACTGAATATTGTGTGCTTTTGCATTGTATAATAATAACATAGACTTACTATAGTGTCAACCAAAATCAAGTCAAAAAAATAGGCTCCGAAGAGCCTATTTAATCAGTTTATATAAACTTAGCTAAAGCTAACATTACCATTAGTAATTGCAACTTTACCTAAGTAATCAGCTGCGTTACCAAGTGACGAAGCTGTGTTAGACAGTTCAACATAACCATAACGTGTCATAAATGATACGGTTGGTTCGAATGTTGACGGATCTAATACAACACCACTTGACATCAATGGAATGTATGGGCAATAGAATGCAGGTGCGTCTGATTCAGATGCGCCTTTATAACCAACAAGTACGTCAGCGTTGTCGCTGGAGTAAGTGTTAACGTACACTTTCATTGCATTGTTCAAAGTACCAACCATCTTAGTGTTAGTTGGAGCTTCAAAAGTCCCTTCAGTTGTTCTTGCGAACGCAGAAGTTGTTGCACTTTGTAGAATTGTTAGTGCAAAAGGACTAACAACAGCGTAGTTACCTGCGCCTCTACGTGTACGCTGTGCAATCAAGTTAGCAACACGGTTGATTTGAACAGCTAATGCAGCATGCTCGTCACCAACAAATGTAGCTGTACCTGATACAGCAGCTTGGTCATATGTTTCAGCGGCATTACCAGCTAGGCTGTTAAGGCTTGCTAAAACTTCTTGATCAATCTCAGCGGTAATTTCCTGAGCTAAAGCAGCCATAATTTCTGCTTCAACATCAATACCGTGCATTGATTGTGCATCCTGTGCAGCTTCAAAAGTCCATCTAGCTGATAGCTTTCTTGACTTTGCTTCTACAGTTTGCTTTAAGATCTGGATTGACAATTTACGTCCAGCATTGCCTTCTAAAGCTGCTGTAGTAGCTGCTTTATCGTCAGTTGCGCCGGAATATCCTTCCGCAATCTTAAATGGGCTTAACGCCTCTTCACCAGCTGATGTGTCTGTTCCGTTGGCGCTGTTAAAAGCGTCTGCGTAACGTACACGTAACGTGTGAATTTGACCAACTGGGCCGGTCATAGGTTGTACACCAACTAATTCGTTGGCTATTACTGTCGGCATAACACGACGGATAACTGGTAGGATAACACGGTTAAGTGTTGCTACGTTACCTGCAGATGTTGCGCCTGCTGTTGCACTCTCAGACAAATACTTGCGAGTGTTTTCTAGTGTGGCAGCCATCACACTTTTCTTGTTACCGTCTAGGCCTTCAAGAAGAGCGTCTTTGGTTTCTGTCCAGCGACTTTCTAATAGTTCTGACATCATTTTCTCCTTAATTTAATCCAGCTAGACGGCGTATATCTAATACATTAGACTCGTCTGCTTTGACATGTGTCGTTGATTTTTTTCTGTTGCCTGTTATTTCTTTGCCTTCTGATAATACCGTTGCCTTACGCTTTGCTGGAGTATGGCCATCTATTACAGATGGTAGGTACTTGTCAAAAGATTTTTGTAATCTATCAGTTTGTACACTTTCCAGTAAGTCAGTCATAATGTCGCGTTGATTAGTGCCTAATGGTGAAATCAATTCGTTTATGGTTCTTTCGCGCCTTGCTGATTCAACTAGTTGCTTCTTCTCAATTGATTGAGCTTCTGCAAGTTTTTTAGCCTTTACAGCAAATGCTTTTGCTTCTGCTAGTTGTTTGTCTTTCAACTCAACAACTTTCAATAGCTGGGCACTTTCGCTTTTTTCATTTAGGTAGCTACCTGAATATTCATTACTGAATGCTTCAAATATTTTGCGACCAAAATCGTTTCTTCGTGCTTCTTCAATATCTTCTTTAAGTTGTGTAATTTCCCCTTTAAGGACCTTATCAACAGTTTCTGATACCGCTGTAGCACTTCTTTCAATAAAGTTAGTTTTAACTTTCTTGAAGTGTTCTTTAGCTTCACGTACTAAACGTACTTTTGTTTCTGCTAAATCTGTTTTATCTTCGTAAAACTCTGCAATTTCTTTAGAAAGAGCTTCTATTACAAATTCCTCAAGCTGTGCATACTTAGATGCCATTGCCTTCTTGTCTTCGTGTAATTCACCAACTTCTTTACCAAGAGTTTCCATAACAAATTTTTGCATTAGGTCTGCGTTTTCACGCATTGCTATTGCATATTTTGCTTTTGCCTCAGCAAGTTGTTTACGATCATCTGCAAACTCAGCAATTTCTTCTGCTAGTTTCTCAGATAACATACTATCAATGGCTTCCACCATCGTAGATTTGTCATGCTCGTATTTCTTTGCGAATTCTTCACGAAGTTCAGCGGTAGCAAGTTGGCGATTCTCAGTGATCTTCGCGTCCCATGCTTCTTGTATTTCTGCTTGTACTTCTTCTGAAAGTGCGCTGCTCTCGAAGAGTGATTTTAATGCTTCCAACATATTAATTCTCCTCAGTTATCGGAGCCCGCTTATTATATTTAATAAGCTCTCTTTTAAATATTTCTGTGCCTTGTCGTCGTGCTTAGTTGCCTGTGCTAGTTCAAATGCCTGGTACCCTCCACGGGTGTTCATTAAGTGTTCGTAAATTGGTGTTGGGTACGCACCTGGTGCACTTGGTTGTGCAACAACGTCCACTGTAATAATTTCAAAGTCGGAAACTTTTCCATCTCCGTCTTCTGATACGTTACCAGAGCCCCTAGACGAAACACCTAGCTTGACGCCGCTTTCCAGCATTGTCTGCACTAGTTGTCCCATCGGGGTTGGTAATACTTTTAATTTACCATAACCATTAGGTCCGTCCATCCAACATTCAGTAATCATGTGTGATACACGGTCTAAGTTAATGTTAAGGCCTTCCGGATGATCAACTTCTCCAAGAACACTATATCCACCTTGGATTTGCTCGCTGAGAGTTTTGACAGCCCTGCCAATTTCTTCTACAGGATAAACACGTTGGTTAGCATTACGCACACCGCCCTGTATACAAATACCTTTTAGGTATAAGTCTTTTCCTCCATTGGAATTTTCAGCAGACTCAACGACCATATTAGCCTGGTCAAATGTCAGATGCTCTCTTAGAAAGTTTTGCATTCAGTTTCCTTATTTTGCTCTTTTAGGAGCGCCGTTTAATGGTGAACCTGCACCTTTGTCGGCTTGTTCTGGCTTCCCTTTTTTCTCTGCACCGTGTCCTGGCTCTGATTTGCCAGCTTTAGACGCTTTACCGCCTGGTACATTGATGTTTCCGCCATCTTGGTCTTTAGTGTTTAAATCACCTAGACCAGCATGATTACCACTACCTGCTTCTCCACCTTTTAAGATGTTAGCTGAAGTGCCGCCCATGTTATTTGCACTTGCTACTGGTGACTTACCGCTGTCGCCATTGTCGCCTGTGCTTTTCTTTTCTGCTCCGTGTCCGCTTGATACTTTATCAACGTACTCGCGCATTTGTTCTCTGTCTGACTTTGCTGACTCTTCAACATCATCTTCTGATGCTTCGTCAACTTCTTCGTCGGATGCTTCATCAACTTCTTCGTCTGAAGCTTCATCAACTTCTTCGTCAGTTGCTTCGAATGCAAAAGCTTCTTCTGGCTCTTCTTCGCCATCGTCTTCGCCTTCGTCTTCGTCACCCATCATTTTTTCAAATTCTGCCTTTAGGTCGTCTAATGCGTCTTCAAGGTCTACAACACGATCTTCAATGTCGCCTTCGCCTTCTTCTTCGCCTTCTTCGCCTTCGTCATCACCTGCTTCAATGTCGCCCATGAAGTTATCAGCTGCATCGCCGCCCATATCCATTGGGTCAGCTTCAACTTCAAATTCATCTAGGTCGAAATTTTCGTTTGTTTCTTCGTCATCGTCTGACTCGTCAACTTCTTCATCTGAAGCTTCATCGACTTCTTCATCAGTAGTTTCATCTACTTCTGTGTCATCTTCTTCTTCGATTTCAATATCTGATTCAATTAGACTTGCATAGATGTCTCTCGACTTCTCTACTACTATATCGTGGAATAATTCTTCTGCGCCTGCCTTGTCTTCATTGACAAGTTTTTCAAGCATTTGTTCAAACTTATTTTGGTCTGCCATTTTTCTAATCTCCTGTAAAAAGTTTACCTATGGTAAGGCTGTCATTTGTATTTACTCTTTATACAAGAAACTATGTGCAAACAGGCTCAAAACGACCCATTTTGTTTAGATTGGTGAAAAACTGAAGATTTTTCGGAAATCATCCAGTTCAATTGTGTTAAAGTTCTCAAAAGTATTTAGTTCGTCTGGCATATAATTATCTGGTGCTATAACTCTATGAAAGGTAGTTTTTTTATTATCTCTAACAACAGTTTTAGTTTGCCTTAGCCAATTACCGTAGAAAGTAGCGCCTTCGTTAGGTCTTTTGTAGTTTTTTGTGCCAGCATACAGGTTATTTAATTTACTATTGTTTTCAAGTCCTGCATAATCAAAGCCTAAAATATAAATGTCATCATATCCGTGTTCTGCTGCTAGCCATAATGCTGTAGGGCCGCTACTCCAACCTTTACTAGGCTGAAAATAATTTACATTTTTTATTTCTGTATATGCATTATTATGATTAGTCCATACACTATTATTGTTTTGATAACCGCTTTTAGTAATTTCAAGTATCATTTTCACATCTACAGCTATTAAATAGTCAGGTGAGAAAGTTCTGTATATGGCATTACACCCATATATAGTGCCTAATTCTGATAATAATTCTGATTCTATAGCAGATCTGCTAGTGCCGTTGCCTAATACAAAGGCAACACTGTTATCTTTATTGGATACAGTCTTTGAAATTTGGTCTTTTTGTTTTTGTAATTGTTTTTGTAGTCTTCTTTGATTGCGTATTGCAATCCATTCTTGTTTGGTATATAGAGACTTATCTATTTTCGCCATTAAATAGCACCGCCGGCCTCCGCATTTGCTGTTATGCCATACATCTGTCTAACAAAGCCTAGTTCGTTTGCTACTTCTTCTTGATGTAGTTCAGACGATTTACGAATTCTATTAATTTGTCCTAGTGTTAGTCTAGTCTTTCTGGTGTCGGTTGCTTTAACTGGAGATTCATCATGTTGAGGCTCGTAACCTTTATTGTCTACAGGCTCAATTGTTTCTGGGTCAAAGTAAAATAGTTCTCTAAGTATCATAATGTATTTATACCGTTTGGTCCGTTGTTGCTCCGCCACCAAGTTCGGTTCCTGTTGTTGTATCTGGAGGTGTTGCTTCGCCACCGTCTTCTGATGGTACTGAAGTATCTTCGTCTTCCACTCCGTCTAGGTCTGCTTCCATTCCTGCGCCTGATATACCACCGCCACGCATTTCGCCTGCGGCATCTGTTGGTGGAGTTTCAAGCTCTTCGTCATTTTCTTCGCGCCACATACGCTCGTTCTCTGCAATCTCTTCATCTGTCATGCCTAAGAAGCGTTTTAGTGCAAATCTATTACTAATGTAAGGTATAGCACTCATTTGTGTGTAAGTTGGTACACGAGCATTGTCTACTTCTGACTGTCTGTACGATGCAAAGTTCTGTGGTGGTTGGAAAATAAGGTCAAACATTGATGTATCAACGTTTACGCCTTTTTCTAACAAATATTTTTTAAATTCTTGGTCAAATTGCTCAACAAGCATTCCTTGTAAACGCTCACAATAAGTATTAAACCTTAATTCTTGAATATATGCTGTTCCGACTCGTCCATCATTGAAGTTACTACCAGCGTCTTCAGACCCAGTGGGCAAGTAAGAACTAGGAATTCGTAAACCACGTACGAGCTTATTAGTAAAATATCTAAGGTCATCTATTTCTCCTAGGTTTGTTCCACCTGGTAACGTTTCTACTTTAGATCCACGACCTTCTGCTGTTTGCGGAAAGAAGTAATCTTCATTAATACTTAACGGGTTGTAACTACTGTCTATAACATTGGTACCCCCGCCTGATTGGCTTGGAATACGTCTTTGGTGTATCTCGGTTTTAACACGTTCTACGAATTGCATAGCAAGGTGACTTGGCATGTTACCAACATCAACATAAAAAACACGTCTTTCAGGAGCACGTTGTACCCTGTATATAATGATTGCGTCTTCTAATAGTTCTTTTTGCTTGTATACTTTAAAAATTGTTTCTAGTAATGAATTACCAAACGGATAGTTGTTGTCTAGGCCTTCACTCATACTAAGGTGTACAATATGATCAGCATCAACAGCTATCTCGGACTCTTCTCTACTCCAACGTGTACCTGCTTGACTAGCTTGTTGGCTTCCAATAAAGCCTTTGCCAGCACTTGCACTCTGATAACTTCCAGCACCGCCATTGTTTGTTTGGCCGTTGGTGTTATGTGGAGTAGTTGCAACCATTTCGCCAAAGTTTAAATTAAAATCTTTGATGATATATTGCTCAGGAGTCTTACCTTCTGATTCGTTAACAATAATTTTTGTTAGGTTTGCTGCATCTACATGGTATAACTTTTTAGTTTCTGGATCTCTAACAAAAATTTGATCTCCATACTTAAATGCATTACGTATTAGTCTAAACATACGTGTTTCGAACTTATTAAGTTTACACCATTGCTGTAGATACTTTGCTAAAATGGTTGTTTCGGAGTTTGTTGCTTTTTGTTTAAACTCTAAAGTAAAGTTAGTACCGTTTTGGTCGTTCTTTTGTGTGCAAAACTCAGCAAGTATGTCTAGTGCCGCATTAACTTCCGAATCGCTGTCCATTGTATTGTATTGACCGTAACGCTCAACACGATTTGGACTACCAACATACACATCTGGTAAGTGTGAGTTATAATTTTTTGTTGCAGGACCTGGTTGCATACCACCATTATAGCCGCTGAAGGGACTATAGCTGCCTTCTGCGTTAGTACCCGTTGGTACTGGTGTAAAGTATTTTTTCCAGCTCATATTATTCCTGCCTAATCGTCATTGTCATCTAAGAATTGCTTGCTATCGTTTTATTAGTTATTCTAATTTTTTCTAGCTTATCAATCATTGTACCTAGTGCTGTATTTATGTTGTTTCCAGTCTCTTCACTCATTCCTGAGCCCATTCCTTTAACTACGTCAGCGGATGCAACACCTGTGCCGCCAAATAATCCTTTATTATCTTCTGCCAACGCCTTATTCATGTCTTCAAGCGACTTGGCAATCTCTTGCATATTACGATTATACTTGGAAAGTTCGTTTATGTCAAGTCCTTTTTGTATTGCATTTACATTAGTGCTAAATCTTTCTAATTTGTCAATTCTTTCAAACGCACTAGCAACTCTTTCCATTCCTCCGCCAATTCCGGACATTCTTTCTAATAATTTTACAGTATCTGGTGTTACGCCAAGTGTTTCTGCTATATCTTTGTCTTTTGTTGTTGCAGCTGGTTTGGTTCCAGCATTTGCAGCAATTTCATCTGGACTTGAACCAAGTAACCCAAATGTTAGTCCATTTAATATACTACTTCCTGCATTACCTAAACTTTCGCCAACGCCTGCATCAGGATCTGCACTAAACCCTTGGGCACCGTCAAATATTCCCATGGCACCGGCAGCTATTAATCCAACGCCAGGGATAAATTTAAGGCCACGCATACCTAATTTGCCGACTTTCTTTAACATGCCGCCGTTTGGATCAGGTTTTAAACTTGTAAATTTACCTGTTTTTGGATCTCTACCAACAGTAGCGCCTGGCGGTGATTTTAATGCCTTTGCACCTAGCGCCGTAGTGCCAGCAGCGGCCAATGCGCCGGCTGCAATTCTTCCAGCTATTGCACCAGCAAGTACAGGTCCAGCAAATAAAAGTCCTATTGCGGCTACTGTGCCAGCAATGACTACAGGATCTGAGAATATAGCTTTAAAGCCATCTTTTATACCGTTAGCTAATGCTACTCCCATTGGTTTAAAGATTGTGTCTAATAGTCCTTTACTCTCACCATCTTCACTTCCAAACAGTGCTTCGTTAAGTGCTGCTCCTAAACCGTTTTCATCAACGTTAAGAAAGAATTTTTCCAATGCAGGATTAACCTTCTCGTCTAAGTACTTGCTAAAGCCAGCAAGAGCGTTTTGAAATTTAGTTGATTCGCCTTCTTCACCAACAAAGGCTGTAAACCAATCTGTAAATTTGCCCAGTGCCGGAGTTAAAGTTTTTACAATAGGATTAATAAAGTTATTTGTAAGTGCTTTTTTTGCTTCGCCCATAGCTACTAAGAATGATGCCATTGCACCTAGTTCACCGTCGTCCGGTACTGGTATTAATCCTGCTGTAAAATCTTCCATAAATTTATCTCTAGCAAACTTAATATCGCTACCAGAACCATCCATATATTTTGCTATTACTTTAGCACTAACTCCAAACTGTGCCGAAAGATCACCGGCTACTCCGTCCATTCCTGCGCCACCTGCGGCAAGCACAGTATCAAATTCGTTTGCAGATTTAATAGCTGCATCCATCATGTCAGCCATTCTTTCGCCTCGCCCAGCGTCAAATTGTGCCATAGTTACACTCTTATTAAGTGCTTCATCAAGTAACCCTTTAATTAGGGTTGCATTTTCAGATTGTGTAGCATGATAAAGTTGGAGCTCTCTTGT
>TARA_R110001592_G_scaffold346310_2_pt1 | contig 27437 bp, 23 predicted proteins | sample TARA_R110001592 | Tara Oceans TARA_R110001592 (sample SAMEA4398387) | marine metagenome | biome: Polar Biome; feature: [SRF] surface water layer (ENVO:00010504); material: water (ENVO:00002006), including particulate matter (ENVO:01000060) such as... | depth 5 m | reverse complement strand
ATTGCCGCAAAGTCATGAACACCAAGGACTGCCAGAAACATTTCATACACGGCATCTTTATTCATTGCAACATTAGAAACGACCGTCACTTTACCTTTCACTCTTGGATCAATAACAAAGCTGTAACCTGTAATATCAGCAATCTGAGACACAAATGCTCTGACATCGGCGTCTTTCAAATTAACCTTCCAGGTTTGCTCTTCTGCAAGAGCTGTTATTGCATAAAGACTAAGCAATAAAACAAAAAAATACTGTTTGAATTTAGTGAGTTGCGAAGAAAACCACATATCTATTCCTAAAAAATTTCTGCCATAATCGGTACTTTAAACCAATACTCTTATTATTTCCGAGCATTAAGCCTCAAGATAACTACCTTAAAGGGTAATTAATATAGAAGCTTGCACCACCACGAACAACCTCCACCTCAAGACTGCCCTGTTCGTATAAGCTTTTCATTAAATTTTTATCTTTTTTGACATCACCCAGCGCATGTCCATTCACCGAACGAATCACATCGCCTTTTTTTAAGTTAAGACCAGAAAGCATAGGATTTCCTCCCTGATATATATAACCTTCAGATGATGCATTCAATCCAACTGACTTCAGCGCTCTTTCTGGATTTTCACTTATTTGACGTGTCGCCTCATCGATAAACTGCTCAGGCGTTTTAACGATCAAATCATTGTTGCTAACTACTTTATTAGAAGAAGGCTTAAGCTTTTCCTGTTTGGTAATCTGGCTTTCAGCATCCAGACCTTTTTCATCAAAAGAAAGCGTTTCTAGGCGCCCATTACGCCTTAATAAAACACGGTCTTCATAGACCTCTTCTAAGCTTGCATTTCCTGGCAACACACTTCCAAGAACATAGTATTCAGCTGATTTCCCCATTTCTTCTATTATTGCCCCGGAAGTCCCACCTTGTTTCGCTGTAAACACCCCCTTTAGCAGTAATCTCAAACTAGTTTTAGGTGCGGCAATCGGCTCATCTTTTGGTTTTGCAGTGACTCTACCCGCCTCTCCAAATAGATGGAACGATGGAAGCAATCTCACACTCGCTTTGTTATTTTTTTGCTCAATGAATGTATTGGAAGATAAAACCAAAACATCACCTCCATCAACTGGCACCATGACGAACCAAAATAACTTAGCCAATAAATAGGCGGTATAAACTAACAACACCGTTAAAAAAAGATGTTTTGTAAATCTTATTATTTTAGTTTCATGTTTCAACACAAATTATGACTCTTTAATAAAGCATTTTTTTAACTTTGAATACAATATCCTGCTCTCTTGAATTTAAGGACCAAGGCTCGTCTGATAAATCAAGAAGGCGACGCGTAATTCTAAGTACTCCGGTACCATCTACTGTTAAATTTGCATCAATTACATCAAATGTAGCCTGAGAATCCCTAATACTTAAATAAATTTCTCCAGTTTTCTTAGTCTCGATGACTGCCTTAAACATCGGTAAATTTCGTTGATGCACCTCTCTACCAGCCGGATAAGCTATTTCACCACCTGACCAAGTTGCCATGCCTGCTGCTGACTTAATCTTGTTATCTTCCATTACCACAGATAGGTTTTTTACAAACAACTCGCCATCTAAAGTAACACGTTCAGCTTTGAACATAGGTGTTAACGGCTTAAGATCGATCTGAGCTTTAATAATTTCCGCTTGCACACTAGCAAACGATAATTTGATTGCAGCATCAAGTTTGCCAACTTGTGAATTAACACTAACACTCATCGGTAAAGATAACATCCAAGTCTCTGAAGGGTCGACCTCCCAATGAATAATGCCGGACAAACCTTTATAAATGACTAACGCCTGACCATTCCAAATTGTTCCGACAACTTTTTGAACATTAATGCCAAGTTGCTGTGTATTTAACTGAGTCGATAAGAACTTATCCCACACAATAGTTGCCGGAAGCAATAGCACCAAACTTACCAACAAGCTCAGAAAGAACACTAAGAAATATAAAACAACTTTTTTAATCACACATATCCTAATGATTTACCGTACATAAAAAATGAAATATCCTGAGACGAAGCTTGCAGACTGCCCTCAAAAATAAAAGCACACAATTACAGACTATTTGAAGGGCTAAATCTAGCTTTATTAATTGTTTTTCGAAGTAGATACCATTTCAGCTTAGCTCATATCTCATTTTTTGATGAAATACACAAACATCACTTACTAAACTTACTTACTAAATTATTCATAGACATAAAAAAACCCGGCCAGAGCCGAGTTTTTTTTAAATCATGGAGCTGAATTACATCATGCCGCCCATACCACCCATGCCGCCCATATCTGGCATAGCGGGCGCACCACCTTCTTCAACGATATCTGTAATCATACATTCTGTGGTAATCATCAAACCAGCAACGGAGCCTGCTGATTGCAGTGCGGTACGTGTCACTTTAGCGGGATCCAAAATACCCATTTCAAGCATATCACCGTATTCGCCCGTTGCAGCATTGTAACCAAAGCTACCTTCGCCCTGCTTCACTTTATCGCAAACTACAGAACCTTCTTCACCGGCATTTTCAACGATTTGACGCAGTGGCATTTCCATTGCACGACGTAGCAAGTTGATACCGACTGTTTGATCAGCATTATCACCTTGCAAATCTTTGATTGCTTGCAGAGCACGAATAAGTGAAACACCACCACCCGCAACAACACCCTCTTCAACTGCAGCTCTGGTAGAATGAAGCGCATCTTCAACACGCGCCTTCTTCTCTTTCATTTCTACTTCTGAACCTGCACCCACTTTAATGACTGCCACACCGCCTGCCAGTTTAGCGACACGCTCTTGTAGCTTTTCTCTATCGTAATCAGAAGAGCTATCTTCAATTTGCTTACGAATCTGAGCAACACGAGCCTGAATTTCAGCAGCCTGACCAGCACCATCAATCACGGTGGTATTTTCTTTACTGATATTAACACTCTTAGCCGTACCCAAATTTTCTAAGGTAGCCGTCTCTAGAGAAAGACCGACTTCTTCAGAAATCACGGTACCGCCCGTCAAGATAGCTAAATCTTGAAGCATTTCTTTACGACGATCACCAAAGCCAGGCGCCTTAACAGCAGCCACTTTAACGATACCGCGCATATTGTTAACCACCAGTGTTGCCAAGGCTTCGCCTTCAATATCTTCTGCAACAATTAATAGAGGCTTGCCTGATTTAGCAACAGCCTCTAAGACCGGCAGTAATTCACGGATATTAGATATTTTCTTATCGACCAACAAAATAAATGGGCTTTCTAGCTCTGCACTCATGTTGTCTTGATTATTGATGAAGTAAGGAGATAAATAACCACGATCGAACTGCATACCTTCTACAACATCCAGTTCGTCTTCGAAGCCACTTCCTTCTTCAACCGTAATAACGCCTTCTTTGCCTACTTTTTCCATCGCTTCAGCAATGATACGACCAACAGAAACATCACTATTTGCTGAGATTGTACCAACTTGTGAAATTGCTTTGGTATCTTCACATGGTCGCGCAAAGCTCTTAATTGCTTCAACAGCAGCTTGAACACCTTTGTCGATACCACGCTTTAGATCCATCGGGTTCATGCCCGCAGCCACGGCTTTCAAGCCTTCATTTAGAATTGCTTGTGCCAATACGGTAGCCGTCGTTGTGCCATCGCCTGCGGCATCATTCGTTTGAGAGGCAACTTCTTTAACCATCTGTGCGCCCATATTCTCAAACTTGTCTTTCAAGGAAATTTCTTTCGCAACAGAGACACCATCTTTAGTCACCGTCGGGGAACCAAAAGATTTATCCAATACGACATTGCGGCCTTTAGGACCTAAAGTAACTTTAACTGCGTCAGCTAAAATATTTACACCGGCCACCATCTTTGAACGAGCCGAATCACCAAATTTTACGTCTTTAGCGCTCATAATTTTTCCTACCCTGAATACTTTTAATTACAATTTAATAATAAAATTTTTTATATGAATGAAATTAGTAATGGAAACAAATTTATGCGTCCATCACACCATACAAGTCACTTTCATTCATAATCAAAAGCTCTTCACCATCAACTTTCACAGTATGGCCTGAGTATTGACCGAAAACTACGATGTCACCCACTTTTACAGCAAGCGCTCTAACATCACCGTTCTCAAGAATTTTACCAGTACCTATAGCTAACACTTCACCCTGTGAAGGTTTTTCTTTTGCACTTCCTGGCAATACAATGCCACCTGCTGTAGTTGTTTCTTCTTCTTTACGGCGTACAACAACACGATCGTGTAATGGACGGATTTTCATCTTAGTGATTCTCCTAATAGATTTTTCTTCAATCTGAAAAATGGTGCACTAGATACTTAGAGCACATTGTTTAGCTAATAAAAACAAACACTTAAAAATCCAAGGCTTGTCCTCATTATCAAGTGATTCTATTAGTGGGGGTGACTCTTTTCTTTTCAAGCATCTTTCATTATTTTTTCATTATTTTTTTTCTATTTTTTCATCCGGAAGTTCTTGGAACTCGCCTTCGATTACATCTGACTTATCGTTACCCTCTGAATAATTTTGTCTAAATGCTTCCTGATTAGTATAGAAATGTGTACTACTTGTAAAATTAGCTTGCTTTGCATTTTTCATCCACGACTGAAAAACCTGTTTCGCAATATGCTGCCTCAAGACAGGAGTCAATAGGATAAACCCAACGGTATCTGTGACAAAGCCCGGCGTCAGCAACAAAGCACCTGCAACAGCTAACATGAGTCCTTCTGCGATTTCAGTTATTGGCATTTGCCCCGTTTGCATTTTTTGTTGAGCAGTCATAAACGTTGATAAACCTTGTTTTTTTAACAAGGACACGCCGATCAAAGCCGTTAACAGGACCAAACCAATGGTATATAAGCCACCAATCACCGCGCCAACTTTAATCAACAAATACATTTCAATAACGGGCACTATGATAAAAATCAAAAATATAATTGGCATAATTATCTCAATATCATTCTTTAAATGTATCTGGTAAAAATAAAATACCTCTGATTTGGCAAGACACTTAATGCCAGCGCTAACTATCAGAGAAATATCAAAGCCTGTATCATTGGCTGTATACAACTATCTATTTATGTAGGCTAAAAATGAAAATTCAAGATACGGTTATTGCAATTACGGGCGGCGCTCAAGGTCTAGGTGCGGAGATGGCCTTAAGCCTTGCAAAAAAAGGGGCGAATATTGCGCTTATTGACATGAACCCAGAAAGACTTTCTGACACTGAAAAAGCCTGCGAGCAATTGGGCATCAAAGCAAAAGGCTATGTCTGTAATGTGGCTAAAGAAGAAGACGTAGAGTCTACATTCAATCAAATTATTGAAGATTTCGGACAATTAGATGGCTTAGTCAACAATGCAGGTATTTTACGAGACGGCTTACTAATAAAGGTAAAGGATGGGCAAGTCCTTAGCAAGCTGACACTTCAACAATGGCAAGCGGTCATTGATGTCAATTTAACGGGAGTATTCCTGTGTGGTCGTGAAGCGGCTATTAAAATGATCGAAACCAAAAGACCTGGCTGCATCATCAATATTTCGAGTGTGGCAAAGGCGGGCAACATTGGTCAAAGCAACTATAGCGCAACGAAAGCAGGCGTTGTTGCATTGAGCACAACCTGGGCAAAAGAACTTGCTCGTTATGGAATTCGCGCCATGTCCATTGCACCTGGCTTTATGGAAACTGAAATGACTGCGGGCATGAAACCTGAAGCCCAGGATCATATGAAGAAGGTCATACCCTTAGGAAAAGTTGGCCAACCAACACATATTGAACAAACTGTTGTGCATATTTTAGAAAATGACTATTTAACGGGCCGAACCATCGAAGTTGATGGCGGGCTTCGCATCTAAACCATGCATAATACTTTTCCAGAAAGTACGTCTAAGCTTGATGCTATTCTAATCACGCTTGCCAACATACCTTCTGGCAAAGTATGCAGCTATGGCGATATAGCGAAAAAGTCAGGTTATCCTGGTTTAGCTCGCTATGTCGCGAAAATATTAAAAGACCTACCAGGAAACTCTCAAATCCCTTGGCATAGGGTTATCAATAGTCAAGGCAAAATCAGCTTCCCTGTAAACAGCACAATGTATTGTTTACAACTGTCTAAATTACAAAAAGAAGGTGTGCTTTTATCTTCATCCAACACAGTCCCAAAAGAATTCTTTTGGGACTAACTCTGCTCAGTCACCTTTGAAAAAAGTTTTAAATTTCAGAGCACAAGCTATCTTTATGCGCTAGATTTAAAGTTGATCCACTTTTAATACATCGTTAAATCAATAAGACTTGACTAAAAGGGCAAGTAATGAAAGTCTGTCAATATATTTACCAGGCTGACTCTGGCTGGCTTAAGCAATCCGGAGATATAAAACATCCAGATATTCTATTAGCATTTGGTTCTGGAAAGGATTGTACTGGCGATATATTAGTTTCTTGGTGGAAGCAACACTTCCCTAATGCACAGCTTTTAGGCTGTTCAAGCGCTGGCGAAATTATTGAAACAGAAGTTCACACTAATTCAATTGTCGTTACTGCAATACAATTTGAGAAAACTACCTTCAAACTTAGCTCTTTAGATTTTAAAGAAGGCGAAGATAGTCTGGATATTGGCAAAAAGCTGGCAAACAATTTACCAAAAGAAAAGCTAAAACTATGTTTTGTCTTGAGTGATGGCTTATTTATAAATGGCACCAGATTGGTTGAAGGCTTGAAACAACAACTGCCAAAAGGCACTTTATTAACAGGAGGTTTGGCGGGCGATGGAAAACGCTTTAGCGAAACGCTTGTTTGTGTTAACGAAAAATTCTCCTCTAAGAAAGTCGTCATACTAGGTCTTTATGGTGATCACATCGACACCCAATATGGCTCAATGGGAGGCTGGGATAGTTTTGGGCCTTCCAGATTAGTCACGAAATCCAAGAATAATGTTTTGTTTACGATGGATGATCAAAATGCGCTTGAGCTCTATAAGAAATATTTAGGCCACCACGCAAAAAACCTACCTTATGCAGCCCTTCGTTTTCCACTATTGATCACACCAGCCAATGGCCAAAAATTCGTTAGAACAGTTCTGTCTATCGATGAAAAATCAGGCAGCATGACATTTGCCGGCGATATTCCACAAGGATCTTATGCCGAGCTTATGCGTGCAAATTACGACCGGCTAATAGATGGCGCGGCTGATGCCGCTAACGATGTAATGCGTAAAAACACAAGCCACCCTGAACTAGCATTACTGATCAGCTGCGTAGGCAGAAAGCTGGTTTTAGATCAGAGAATCGAAGAGGAAGTTGAAGCCGTTTATGACAGTTTTGGACAAGACACCGTTCTTGCAGGATTTTATTCTTATGGAGAAATTTGTCCTTTCGATGGCCAACATGAGGCTATCCTACATAATCAAACCATGACGATCACGACCTTTCGTGAATTTTGAACGGTAGCGTGCCAACATGATGAAATTACCCCCTTATCATCGACTGATAGAACGTCAAATCAAGAAGTTTCTGCCTTCAGATTATCAACCTTCAGGCTATAAATATTTAGATCTTGAAACATTCATTCAATCAGTAGATCAGGCCTATCGGCAAGCTGATGAAGATAGAGCACTATTAGAACGCTCCATTGCCTTAACCTCTCAAGAATTAAAAGAGCGCAATCAAGAACTTCAAATACAAATTGCCGAGTTAAAAGCAACTCAATTTGCACTGAAAGAGTCACATTCATTACTCCAAGCAAGCTTAGCATCCAGCCACGAAGCAATTTTAGTTTTAGATCTGGAAGGTAATATCCGTTTATTCAATCCAAACTTCAGCCGTATGTTTCATGTTGACCTTGAAGAACAGGGAATTTCAAGTCTCAAGGAATTGCTTCTTGAAGCCGATATATTAATCCCGCCACCAAATTCATTTTCCTCTGAAGTTTTACGTTCCTTATCTGAACCTGAATATCAATCAATATGTGAATTTAAGACACGCTTTGGTCGCACGATTGAAGCTTACTCAAATCCACAAAAAAAAATAAATGAGATTATCGGCCAAGTCTGGAGTTTTCGAGACATAAGCGAACTAAAGCTCAAGGAAGAAGAAGCAAGACATCGGGCCTATCATGACTTGCTGACAGGCTTACCCAACAGACGCTTACTGGCAAGCCGCTTAAATGAAGCATTACTAAGCGCCAAAAACAGCTCTTTTTTAACGATCATTTTATTTATAGATCTAGATGGATTTAAAGATGTTAATGATTCACTGGGTCATGGTGTCGGTGATGCATTATTGAAAGCGATTACAGGTCGTTTAGAGTCACTTCTTCCTCAAGGCAATTTGCTTTCACGTCATGGTGGGGATGAGTTTATTGTGATGATGGAAAAGCAACAGAATTCAAAAATAGCGCAAGAGTTTGCGACAGCGATTGTTGATTCATTCAGCGTGCCTTTTCATCTGGCAGATGATGCCATTTATATGAGTGCGAGCATTGGTATCTCTATTTCACCGATACACGGAAATAGTGCGGAAAAACTCATCAGCCATGCTGATATCGCGATGTATCAAGCAAAAAAACGCGGCAAAAATACCTTTGTTATTTATGATGATGAACTAAATAGCCAGCCTGCTTATCGCCTTAAGCTTCGAAATCAAATAAATATAGCACTGGAAAAAGAACAATTTGAATTATATTTCCAACCCAAGATATGTTTGGAAACCGGCATGATCAAAGGCGCTGAAGCCCTTATAAGGTGGCGACAAAAAAATGGGGGATTCCGTAGCCCGCTAGATTTTATACCTATAGCAGAAGATAACGGACAAATCATTCCTATCAGCCAGTGGGTGATACACAAATGCTGCGAATATCTGCAACTTTGGCAGGACGATCTTGATGACGACTTTGTGTTAGCGCTGAATATTTCAGCACGGCATTTTCATCGAGGACTACTCCAAGAAGACTTAGCCATGGCCCTTGGGAAGTATTCCATTGATGCTTCCAAGCTTGAACTAGAAGTCACCGAGACGGCCATTATGGATGATTTGGATTTAGCCGTTCAGACGCTGAATGAACTCAAAAAAATGGGGATCAGAACAGCGATAGATGACTTTGGAACCGGGCACTCATCGTTAAGCTACTTAAGAAAACTACCTATCGAAATCCTCAAAATTGATAAAAGTTTTATTGATGAAATACTCATTTCCCAAGAAGACAGAACCTTGGTTCGAGGCATTATTGAAATGGTGCATGCACTTGGCATAGAAGTGGTTGCCGAGGGGGTTGAGAACCACCAAATGGCCACACTTCTGCAAGAAATGCATTGCGATCTTGTGCAAGGTTATCACTATTGTGCACCCATATCCGCTGATGAGTTCTTAAAGATCATCCAAAATCGTCAGTGTTATATCTAATGCCCATCCAGAAACGGTCTTTTTCCGCGATGGCGGCGTCAGCTCCGTGCTCAAATCCTCATTTACTCCGTGTAAACTGCGGCTTTCCGCGCGGTGCTTCCTTGCCTTCCCGAAAAAAATCCTCGTTTCTGGACGGGCACTATCTAGTCTTGAACTAAGATTTTATTTTTCTCTAATAGCCGTTTTTTATCATGAAACAATAAAACCACAGATAAAATAATGGCGGGAATACCCATCATAGACGCTAAAATAAAGAACCATTCATATCCAGAGGAATCCACCATCCAACCCGAAAAACCACCAATAAACTTCCCGGGAAGCGTCATCAAGGAGCTAAATAATGCATATTGGGTTGCGGTATAAGCTGAGCTGGTTAAACCAGAGAGATACGCAATAAACGCTACAGAAGCCAGACCACCACTCAAATTATCTGCGCTGACGACCAAGGCAAGCACTAATAGAGATTGACTGGCCATTGCGGCCATCATCGCAAATAACAGATTGGTCGAAGCCACCAATATGGCGCCCAATATAAGTATGGGCCTAACCCCCCAAACCGCAACTAAGACGCCACCTAAAGCAGAGCCTGCTATCACCATAAAAAAGCCAAACACCTTGGTCACATCGGCAATTTGAACTTTAGAAAAGCCCATATCCAGATAGAAAGGATTTGCCATCACGCCCATCGTAATATCGCTAATTCGATAGACACTAATGAAAAGTAGAATCAACAAGGCATACCAACCATTACGGCGGAAGAAATCTACAAATGGTCCGACAACGGCTCTAGAGAAGCGACCAATAATACCTACGATTACACTGTGCTGCTTTGTCTCTGGCTCAATAAGCGACTCAACTTTTTCTTCCAGACCACCATCATCACTCGCTCTGCGTTGATCTGGCTCTTTAACAAGCAATACCGTTATCATGCCCACTAACATTAAGCCAGCCATCACCATATAGCACTCTTGCCAAGAACTATATTCAGCAATGTAGAATGCACCAGCACCTGCCACTAATAAGGCCAAGCGATAACCTAGGACATAGCTTGCTGCCATCGCTGCTTGATATTCTTCTACTACCGCTTCGATACGATAGGCATCGACACTGACATCCTGTGTTGCTGAAGAAAAGGCCACTAATAAGCCACTCAGGGCTAAAAACTGCAGTTCATGTAATGGATCGATTGAAGACATCAACAACAAGCCAATAGCGATGCCCGCTTGAGCCAATAACATCCAGCTTCGGCGTTGCCCCAACAAACGATGCAATACAGGTAGCTTTACCTGATCAACGACTGGCGCCCAAAAAATCTTGATTGAATAGGTGATGCCAATCCAGCTAAAAAAACCAATAGTCGTTCGTGTCACGCCCGCTTCAGTCAACCAAGCTGTTAAGGTAGAAAAAACTAATAGAAAAGGAAGACCAGCAGAAAAGCCCAAAAATAACATAGCGACCACTCGGGGTTGCCGATATATTTGAAAGGCTGCTAGGGCCTGTTGACGTTTCATAATCACCTCTGCCGGAGCCAATTTTTCCATCTGGCAAGACGGAAGAAGTGCTGTGTAGTTATTCTACATAAGTGACTGACAACGCCGCCAGACGGAAAAAATGGCCCGGCCCTATGGGTTGAACCTAAAAAAGCGTCACTCTGCGTTTCTCGTCGCTTATTTGGAGTAACCAAACGACGCTCCTCGCGCCTTGATTGACGCTTTTTTAGGTTCAACAGAGGCGAAGATGAAACGTCAACAGGCCCTTGCCAACTCTCTCGTTTGGTTTTATTTTTAAAATGATTCAAATATAGCTCGAATTAATCTCTAAAATTATCAAATTGAAGTGGAATATCTAATTCAGCCTTTCTTAAAAACTGAATCACCTCTTGAAGGTCATCACGTTTTTTTCCTGTCACACGAACCTTATCACCTTGAATTGCAATTTGAACCTTTAGTTTAGCCTCTTTCACCAGCTTAACTATTTTTCGTGCATTACCAATATCAATCCCTTGGCGTACCTCAAAGCTTCTTTTTATCAGCTTACCTGTTCGCGAGTCTGAAAAGTCACCTAAAGAACGAGGATCAATATCACGCTTGGTGAATGATGCGCGCAAAATATCGACGAGTTGCTCAATTTGAAAGTCATGTTCCGCCGACAATACGACTCTATCTTTTTCTAAACTGATGTCTGCTGTGACCTTCTTAAAGTCCCAACGGTTACCTAGTTCACGTTTTGCTTGATCCGTTGCATTTGTGACCTCATGCAAGTCAAGTTCTGAGACCGCATCAAAAGATGGCATGCTATACTCCTGTTTGTATTTACAAAGGTAGTGGATAAAAATGCTACAAAAATAGTTAAGTAAAAAGCTGTACAAAAATAAAGAGGCGCATTATAACGATTCCTGAGCATAAAAGTCAGATTTGTCGTTAATGTCTCACTTAAAAATAAATAAATGCTCTGCGTTTCATATTTAACAAACGTTTTATTCACAAGCCGATCACTTTCGTGAATACTCGTTACAAAATGACTCTACTAATCACCCTCTTAAACGATTATGTTTTTAACGTTTAGATACTGACACCAAAGGGTAATGTTTTAGAGCATGAAACTCAGATAAGGACCGATTTATATGCCAAATTTAGACCTTTCAATATTAGTGGTCGACGATACTAAGTTCAGCAGCACCATCATCGCTAAAACACTTACCAAATCAGGTTATAGAGATGTTCGAATTGCCAATGATGCACAAACCGCTCTCAAACTACTCGACCAAAGAAAGGCAAGCGTATTAATTGCTGACTGGCTAATGCCCGTCATGGACGGTTTAGAACTGACCGAAAGAGTTCGACAAATGGATGAGCAGCAGAACCATTTCACCTATATCATTCTGCTCACAGCAAAAGAAGGCGCTAGCGCCTTACAAGAAGCATTTGACAGAGGTATAGATGACTTTATTTTTAAAGCTGAGATGTCTAAACAACTACTGCCTCGTGTTTTTGCAGCCGATAGGATGTCTGACATGCAGAACTCTTTACTCAGCGCAAACCAGCTTCTGATTGAGAGCAACAAAGACCTTGAACATCGAAATATTCTAGACATTGAAACAGGTGTTGGGAATCAGCGCTACGCTCACGATTCTTTAGCCAAAATGATTAAGCATACTGAGGCTAGAGGCGGTGCCAGCAGTTATATGCTGATAACCATTAAAGACTGGGAAAAAATCAAACAACAAAATAATCATATGATCCGGGAAGAATTAGCGCTCGGCATCACTCGCCGCCTACGTAGCTTGATTCGCCCTCTAGATTCGCTGTGTCGCATATCGGAAGATCAGTATGCTGTTATTGCTCATTTCACACATATTGACTATTGCACTACAGGCTCTTATCGCAGAATTCACGACGGCATTAACTTGAAATCGTTTAAAACGCTTTCTGGTTATATTTCCATGAATGCAGCCTCCAGCGTTTGTACGATAGATGATCAAGCTTCAACACCCAGCATTGCAGATATTGAATTACACTGCCAACATCAGGTTCAACAAGCAATTAATACCGGAACCATTGTTATCTCTCGCTGGAAAAAAGAAGCTAGCGCTAGTTATTCCTAACTATACAGCATATTCGATGGCAGATCCTGGGCAGACACGCAGGTCTGCCCCTACATAACAATTCGATACTGAACGACACTTTAAATCACCTTAATTAACGCTTTTACACTACCCTTGAGAAAGCAACTTGAATAAAGTTGTTTTCGTGGATTTGAGTAGTCCCCATTCACGGAAGGTGACACGCAGTTATGAGGGAGTTTCCCACTTAGTGTCCTTTCCGTTTTTTTTCTCTCATCCACGCCTTTCTTCAAGTTTGAAAATTCGAACTTGTTAAGTCGAATTCTTATTTTAGAGTTCGGCTTTTTTTGCCTATACACTATCTATACACTATCTATACACTATCTATACACTATCTATACACTATCTATAACACCACAAGACACTTGGCGCTATTCGATTTTTCCTTCTCAGCCTAAGCGGGTTCCGCACAAAAATGACGCACAAAAAAACACATTAGATGTTTCATCGCACAGCAATGGTGCCGAAGATATTCAACTAAAACCTCTCCATAAGATAATACCTGCAAGAATCTAACAGTTAGCAAAGACATCGCTTAATAAATATAAGATTTACTATATTGGAACAGTATTTGCTGAATACAGCTATAAATCAAAACCATGAAATAAAACTAGCAAATAAATACAAGGTGCCCACGTCTTATTGTTTGAAATAACTTATTACTGACTTGAATCAAACAATTCCTTCGCTTTTTAGAATATTGAGAACAACAGCATGCCTCGAAACTTAGTCGTTATTGGTAATGGAATGGCAGGAATGAAAACTGTTGAAGAGATCATCAGTGCAAGTCCCGAAGCCTTCAAGATCACTGTCTTTGGTGCAGAACCTTATGGAAATTATAATCGTATTCTTCTCTCACCCGTTTTATGTGGCGAAAAGTCGATTGACGACATTCTAATTAACAGTTTTGAGTGGTATGAAGAACATAAGATCCAACTTTTTGCTGGCAAAGATAAAGCTATTGTTCAAATTGATCGTCATAAAAAAGTTGTATACGCCGCAGATGGCACTCAAGCAGTTTATGACCGCTTACTGATTGCGACAGGCTCTAAACCTTATATCTTGCCTCTTCCCGGAAATAACTTAGCAGGCGTCATGGCTTTTCGTGATATTTACGATGTCAATAAAATGCTCACTTATAGTGAAAATAGTAAACATGCCATCGTCATTGGTGGTGGTCTTCTTGGCTTAGAAGCTGCAAATGGTTTAGCCCAAAGAGGCATGCATGTCACCGTCGTTCATAATAACGACATCCTGTTAAACCGCCAGCTAGATAAAGAAGCTGCTCAACTCCTGCAACACGAACTTGAAAGCCGTGGCATCCATTTTAAGTTATCGAGTACCACGCAAGAGATTCTTGATAATGGCGATGGCCATATCGGTTCGGTAAGTTTTAAAGATGGCACTATTTTACCCTGTGACTTATTTGTGATGGCCGTTGGCGTAAGACCCAATATGGAACTAGCTCAGTCTGCTGGCATCTATTGTGAGCAAGGGATAATGGTGAGCGATACACTACAGACCTTTGATCCATCGATTTATGCCGTCGGTGAATGCATTCAGCATAGAGGTCAAACATTCGGTTTAGTTGCGCCCTTATTTGATCAAGCCAGAGTGTGTGCGAATCATCTTTCAGGTCATGGTGTCGCTGAATATAAAACGCTACCAACAGCAACAAAGTTAAAAGTCAGTGGTGTTCAGCTATTTTCTGTAGGTAATTTTAACGGTGATGAGTATTGTGAGTTCATCATTTTTCAAGACTCAGACGCTAAACTTTATAAGAAACTTGTTATACGAAATAACAAAATTATTGGTGTGGTTTTATATGGTGACTCAAGCCAAGGTGCTTGGTTTCATAGCCTAATGGAAAATCAGACTGATATTTCTGACTTTAGAGATTCACTTATTTTTGGTGAACATTACTGCACACTACCAACGATTGAACATGAAGAGGCAGCGTAATGAACATCTCTCTACAAGCCACTTTAAAAACTGTAGATTTAAACAATAGCGATAAAGTCATTAAATCAACCTGTGCTTATTGCGGTGTTGGTTGTGGTCTGGAGATTAAAATCTCAAAAAAAAACAACGCCATCAAGGTGTCGGGGGATACTAAACACCCTGCCAACTATGGTCGCTTATGCTCAAAAGGTTCAGCACTAGGAGAAACACTTAGTTTAGAAGGTCGCCTACTGCAGCCAGAAGTACAGGGCGAAAAAGTCAGCTGGCCTTCTGCAATCTCATCCGTTGCTGACGGCTTCAAAAAAATTATCGCAGAACATGGACCTGATTCCGTCGCATTTTATGCATCCGGACAATTACTCACTGAAGACTATTATGTCGCCAATAAATTAATGAAAGGGTTTATTGGCAGTGGCAATATGGACACCAATAGCCGGCTTTGCATGTCTTCTTCCGTTGCCGGCCACAAGCGCGCCTTCGGTAGCGATACCGTGCCAAATTGTTATGATGACTTAGACCATGCAGAACTGGTGATCCTGATCGGTGCCAATAGTGCCTGGTGTCACCCGGTGCTGTTTCAACAGATTCAACGAAGCAAGAAAAATAACCCTAAACTTAAAGTTGTCGTCATCGACCCAAGAAAAACCAATACCTGCGATATTGCCGATCTTCACCTGGCTGTTAATTCAGGCTCCGATACAGCCCTGTTTAGCGGACTGCTAGCCTTTCTCGAGCAAAACAACAAACTAGATAAGACTTATATAGAAAGCTTTACCGAGGGCTTCGAGCAAGCCTTAGCATCAGCACAAAAAGATGCAGGTACGATCCAACAAGTAGCTCAAGCTTGCGGTATAGCACCTGAAGACATAGTAAGCTTTTATCAATGGTTTGCAGACACAGACAAAAGTATGAGCTTGTATAGCCAAGGCATTAACCAATCTTCATCAGGTACCGATAAAGTTAACGCGATTATCAATTGCCACTTAGCCACAGGCCGTATTGGAAAATCAGGTAGTGGCCCACTATCACTTACAGGCCAGCCTAATGCCATGGGTGGGCGTGAAGTAGGTGGCCTAGCCAATCAACTTGCAGCGCATATGGGATTTGAAGAAACAGACCTAGAAATTGTTTCAGACTTTTGGAAAACCAATAAGCTTGCTTCATCGCCGGGCTTAACCGCAGTTGAGCTGTTCGATGCGATTGCAGAGGGTAAGGTAAAAGCTGTCTGGATCATGGCAACGAATCCCGTGTCTAGCCTGCCCAACGCAGACAAAGTAAAGCGCGCACTTGAGCTCTGCGAGTTAGTCGTCGTTTCTGATTGTGTCGAAAGAACCGATACGCTCGATTTAGCGCACATCAAACTACCTGCCGCAGGCTGGAGTGAAAAAGATGGCACCGTCACCAATTCGGAGAGACGAATTTCAAGGCAACGCGCTTTTAATCCCTTTGCAGGTGAAGCAAAACCAGACTGGTGGATCATTTCTGAAGTGGCCAAAGCAATGGGCTATGAACAGGCGTTTAATTATCAATCTTCTGCCGATATTTTTCGTGAACATGCCGCCCTGTCTGCCTTCAAAAATAATGCAGCGCATACCCTAAGAGATTTTAATTTAAAAGGTTTAATGAATATTAGTGATGATGATTATGATGCCTTAAAACCCATTCAGTGGCCTGTTCTGGAACAAGGAGACACCGGCACTTCTCGTCTGTTTGCTAAAGGTGGATTCTTTACTAAAAACCGCAGAGCCAAGTTTGTCGCTATTTCAGCAAAGCCTGTGGCCAACAAACCCAACGAAGCCTATCCCTACATACTCAACACAGGCAGAATCAGAGACCAATGGCATAGCATGACTCGTACAGGTTTATCGCCCAGGCTAAACCTGCATAAACCAGAGCCCTTTGTTGAAATACATCCAAAAGACTTAAGCAAACTTCAACTAAAAAATGGTGACTTAGCGGTCTTGAATAGTCAGTGGGGAAGCATGTTGGCACGCATTGAAGAAAGCCAAGAGGTAAAGCCAGGCATGGTTTTCGCACCAATGCACTGGACATTCCAGCTAAGTTCACAAGGACGAGTGGGTGCTGTCGTTAACCCGGAAATGGATCCTGTCTCTTTCCAACCTGAAAGTAAACACACGCCCATTCGACTTTCTGGTTTTGACGCTCAATGGCAAGGCTTTATATTATCCACAATAAAGTTAAATCTCGATACCATAAACTATCGAGTCGATATTCGAGGTGAACATTATTGGCGTTATGAGATTGCTGATCAAAACATGCCTTTAAATGAATTAAAGACCCTGATTGAAGATCAGATTAAACATGGCATTGAAGATGTAAACACGCTTTCCTGGCAGCAATATTCAGACCCGGCTAGTCAGTTGCTGCGCTTGGCTGGTTTTAAAAATGGGCAGCTCGAGTTGATACTAATGGTGCAAACTGAACACTCAACATTACCGGAGCGCGCTTGGTTGTCTAGCCTATTTTCTGATACCGCTAATATGGCTGACATTCGCCCTACTTTATTAAGTGGCAAACCACCTGTAGGAACCGCGAATGTGGGTAAGCAAATTTGTGCTTGCTTTAATGTCGGGGAAAATACCATTCGAGATTTTATTTCTGAGTTAAAACTGATAAGTACTTCAGAAGTGGGTAAAGCCTGTAAAGCAGGTACAAATTGTGGTGCCTGTGTGCCTGAGCTGAAAGCAATCATTCAAGATTTATCACTCGAAAATGCGAAGAATGGGGAAAAATGGGGTCAGTGACAAATGAGAATCACTAGCATTTGTCACCGACCCCATTTAAGTCCCATTTAAGTCAAGTTGTTCACATATTGCGAACCATGCAGCTATTATATATACTGTTCACATATTGCGAACTTAGAGAGGCTGCATGCACGTCATAGCTATAACCATTTTCAATGAAGCCATGAAGAAATTCCCCAATGACGCTAAGGCCATTGATGATTTCTATCGACTGTTGAATAGCGGGAAGTTCAAAGATCATCACGAACTTAAAAAAGTAGCTCCATCTCTAGATAACTTTAAGTACAAAGATAAATGGTGGGTCATTGATATCGGTGGCAACAATCTACGGCTAATTGCGTTTATCGAGTTTAGACATAGCCGAGTATTCGTAAAGCATATCGTGACTCATGCGGAGTACGACAAATTAACTGAGCGCTATCGTAAAAAGGAGCTGAAATGAATATTCAACATATTACCCAGCTTGCACATGAATTGCAGGATGAAATGCCTTTCATTAGCGGCATTCATTCTCCAGAAGACCATCAACAAGCACTTTTGTTAATGGATGAACTAATTGAAGATTATGATGCTAACTTACTTCTGATTGATGTGCTTTGGCCCAAAATACATGCTTATGAAGAGTCTGCACCTGAATTTGCTGAATTTAATCAGCGGATTGAAGGTTTGGATGCCGGAGCTTCGATGCTTCGACTATTGATGGATCAGCATAGTTTAACAACCTCAGATTTTAAGAATGAAATTGGCCCTAAAAGTTCCGTTTCGATGATTTGTAATCAAAAGAGGTCTCTCACTAGAGACCATATCGAAAAACTTTCACAGCGGTTTGAGATTAGCCCTGCTTTATTCTTTAATGGCTTAAATTAAAAGAGACCAATTAGTTATGGCAGATTTAACACAAGACGATATGCAAGTATTCTCAGATCGTGTCGCTGAAATTTGCGAAGATATGGAGTTAGAGCCTGATCAAATGCTTGATGCCATTGGCATTACTTTTATTGGTGCTGCTCTGAGTTTTGGGAAAACAGATTATCAGGTTGAAGTGGCCGGTGTAGCCTCTGCGATGGTAGAAACCATTTTTGAACCTGGCACGGAAGCCGAGTAAAAAACTTAGACGGAAAAGGATTTTAATGATGAGAAATTTACACCTGGCAGCTTTAGCAATAGCTTGAACTCAATAGACCATATACCTAGTCTATTGTTGCATTGAGTGCATAGACCTGTATACTGGTCTATATGGTTTTAGGAGATTTATTATGCTTAATGAAATTGGTTCGTATGAAGCAAAAACAAAGCTGCCAGAAATATTGCGAAGAGTTGAAGCCGGTGAAGCTTTTACCATTACCAATAGAGGCAAGGCGGTAGCAGACGTTATTCCAAGTCGTGCTAGCAACAAGAACCGCACATTGTTAGCAATCGATAATATTCTTAACGCGAGAAAGCACAGTATTAATGATGAAGATTTTAAGGGACTTAAGGAAGCTGGCCGAAAATGAGTGCATTTGTTCTTGATAACTCAGTCGCTATGCGTTGGCACCTTGAGAGTCCAAAGAAATCTGATCAGGTGTATGCAGTGTCAGTGTTGAAAAGTTTGGCAGAAGCTGACGCTTTTGTTCCCAATCTTTGGCACCTGGAAGCGACCAATGTTTTACTTGGCGCTGAAAAACGCAAGGAAACGTCAGCGGGAGAGGTAGAGGCTTTTATCGCTCAACTTGAGAACTTACCCTTGCATGTTGACCCGCTTACGTCTCACCAGTGCTTTTCTCGAACTATGGCGCTAGCCAGAGCGTATAATCTAAGTAGTTATGATGCTGCGTATTTAGAGCTTGCTATTAGAGAAGGCTTGCCAATTGCCACTTTGGATAAAGACTTACGCAAAGCAGCTAAAAAAGCTGATGTAGCTATTTATTTCATGAAATGGGGTCGTGACAAATGAGAATCATTCAGCAAGCGTATCCGCTTTGTGCTCGTTACCAGTGGTATTTAATGCAACCAAAAATGTTCGTTTTCAACAAAAAACAATAGGTCTTACTGGCATACTAGAAGGTTGGCTTTTTCTTTACTTACTGTATCGGCGTCAGTGGTTAAAGCAATCTCAGGTAAAATTAACTCATTAAAACTTATTGAAGGATGAGTAGAAAACCCCCTTCACTAAGTTATAGACCCTAGAGTTTCTATTTAATAGGAAGAGTAACTCGACTAATTAGGGTAACCCGTTATATCTCGAATGCTTTTATATAAGGGCTGAAGCTGAGGGTACATTTTCAAGTAGACCTCGTTAAAGAGTCTTGAGTAGAGTTTTACCCGTTGCGGGTCGGGCTGAAACACTTTCCCAACTCGGGTCATATTCAAAATAGCCTCATCAAAGTTTTTATAAATACCTAAACCTACTGCAACATCAATAGCCGCACCCAAGCCCGATGTTTCGTAGGTATGCGGGCGCTCAGCGGGTAAGCCAAAAATATCGGCGCTTAGTTGCATGGCGGCATCACTTTGCGAACCACCACCAGACACTCTTAAAGTTGTTACCTTCACGCCGTTGCGTTTTTCGAGGCGAAGTAAACCTTCCTTCAAGCCGTAAGCTAAACCTTCCAAAATAGCCCGATAGATATGCGCACGGGTATGCACATCCCCAAAACCGATAATCCCGCCTTTCGCTTCCGGCCCTGGATCACGCACACCAGGCGACCAATAAGGCTGAAGCATTAAGCCCATCGAACCCGCGGGCACTTGATTCACCAATTCATCAAAAAGCTGCTCGGGTTCGATACCACGCTCATCGGCAATATGTTGTTCACGCAAACCAAACTCTTTTTTAAACCAACTCACCATCCAAAAGCCACGATAAATCATAATTTCTGAAGTAAACATGTTAGGAATGGCGGCAGAATAAGCAGGCATAAATTTGATAGGTTCAACATATTTCTTGTTCGTTGTATTAATCGTTGCGGTTGTACCGTAACTCATACACGCGATATCCGGTCGATTGCCACCCGATCCCAAAATTTCACAGGCTTTATCTGAGGCTGAAGCAATCACAGGCAAACCTTCAAATAAACCAATATGCTCAGCCGCTTGTTTAGTCAGACAACCCAGTTTTTCACCCGGTTCGACAAGCTCAGGCAACATGGTTTTTTTCAATTCAGGTGCAACGCTATAGCGCCAATCTGAACCCTTCGCCCAAGCTCTTTTTTTATAATCGAAAGGAATATAAGCAACTTGGCTTGCGATAGAGTCTTTAAACTCCCCCGTGAGCTTGAACGTTAGGTAGCCAGATAATAAAAGATACTTGTGCGTCTGCTGCCATACTTCTGGCTGATTTTGCGCGATCCAAGCAGCTTGCGAATTTTCACGAAAGCGCTGCACCACATCTTCCACCCCCGCCAATTTGAATAACCACTTCCATAAACCGGGTAGCTCTTCGATCACCTCGGCCCGCCTCTGATCGAGCCAAATAATAGCCGGCCTCAGCGGCTTTCCTTCTTTATCGACATTGATCACCGTTCCGCGCTGGGTGGTCACGGTAGCGGCAATGATCTTGTTTCGATCAATATTGACTGAGGCCCAAAGTTTATCGCAGGCTTTCTTTAGCGAATCCCAATAATATTCTGGATGCTGTTCAGCCCACCCGGGCTTTTCTGAAAAATAGGCTTCAAGTTCTTCTTTACCTTTTCCGATTAAATTACCTTGGGTATCGAACAAAATCGCTCGCACACTTTGCGTGCCATTATCAATCGTGAAGATATACTGCTCAGACATCGTTCATCACTCCGGCAAGCTATAATGTTGCTGCATAATGCGGTGATAATGGCTTAGCTCAGTCTGCCATTTAGCCTCATCCCAATTCAAATATTTCTGACAAATATTTTTTATTTCCGGCATAAATGCTTCAGCGCCATGATCAAGAAGCAAAGCAATGCGGGTTCGCCTCAGCAATAAGTCATCCAGATGCACGACATTTTCTGACTGACACGCCCACACTAACTCTGCCCATAAGGTATCCGTTGTACCTATCTTTTCTGCGAGTTCAGGGGATGCTTGTATCAAGCTATAAATTGACGCGACCTGATCCCCATGACGACCATATAAACGTCTTTTTGTGCCGATACTTAAGTGAATAGATAACTCAAGCTCTTCGATTTTTTGAGATGATTCAAAATGACTTGATTCGTTTAGTTTTGAAACAGATACACCCAAATAGGGCGCCGCTTTTTGAAGGACATCCAAAGCAATCAAACGATAGGTGGTAAGCTTTCCACCTGCGACACTAATTAAGCCCGAGTCATCCCAAATCGCATGTTCACGCTTTTCATCTGAAGGCTTAGCCGGTTTATCTAAATTAAGGGATTGACCCGATTGAATACTTTGTTTGCTCACCACAGGCCGGACACCTGACCAAGTAGAGCGGATATCACTCGTCTTGAGATTCGCCTCTGGAAACTGCTGATTGGCTGCATCTAATAAATAAGCGAGCTCTTGCTCTGAAATAGCGGCTTCTTTGGCAGAATCAGTTTTATGATCTAGATCTGTGGTGCCAATCACCGTCACGCCTTCCCAAGGAAAAATAAATACCGGGCGTTTATCTTCCGGATGAAAAAAACTAACGGAAAATGCCACAGGCAAACGCCAGAAAGGTAAAACCAGATGACTACCACGAAGAGGTCTTATAACTTGCTCTACCCCCATCATGGTTCTTAATTCATCGGTCCACACCCCTGTTGCATTAATCACAGCCTTGGCACGAACCTCTATATGTTCATCCGACTCAATATCTTTTAGCACCAAACCTTGAACCTTTTTTTTATCTTTCCTTTTTTCGTCCCCCTCTTCTTTCAAAACATCAACCGCTTTCAAGTAATTGATAGCGAGGCCTTTGTCGCTTTGACCGGCTTGAATAACACGCATCACAAGTCGTGCATCATCTGTCACCGCATCAGCAAATTGAGTCGTGCCTTTTAGCCTTGAGGTGTTTATTCCAGGCACTAAGAAATCCCGAATGCCTTTATTAAAGAAATGGCGATAGCGCTTCCCCGCCATAAAGTCGTAAATAGCGAGTAACTTATTAAAGATCCACGGTCCAGGAAATACGCCTTTATAATGCCCCATCATAAAGGGCAATGGATCGACCAATCCCGGTAATTCCGTCATCAAATTTTGGCGTTCTTTAACCGAATCATTGGCCAAGCCAAACTGGCCACTACCTAAATAACGCAAACCACCATGCACCATTTTTGATGAGCGCGAAGAAGTACCCCAGGCAAAGTCTTTTTGTTCAACGAGTAAGACCTTCAAGCCGAGATGCGCCGCTTCACGGAAGATGCCTGCGCCTGTGATGCCGCCTCCGACGATGATTAAGTCCCACTCTTGAGGATCTTTCTTAAGCAGATCTATTTGTGCGTTTCTACTGGTCATATCATACTTAGTATTCATGAACGACTTACCTTTTAAATAACAGCCCTTCGACAAGCTCAGGGAGCGTTTATCTACTCATCAACAAAAAGCGTTCCCGGATTCAATATCCCCTTCTCATCCACAGAACGACAGAGGGTTTTCAAGATACTCATCGCCAGTTCACCCTTTTCTGTTGGTAGGTAAGGCGCATGATCCTTACCGACACCATGCTGATGGGAAATTGTTCCGCGATTGTTGACAATAATTTCCGAGGTACTGACCTTCATTTTTTTCCAACGTGCCAAAGTCTGTTCGCAACTCGAGCCAGCACGATAAACATAGGTGGTATAAATACTACAACCCTGACCATAAAAGTGAGACAGGTGGGTAAAGACATGCACCTTCTCATTTTCATCATTCAAACTATTACGTAAATTATCTTCCATCAGCTTTAGTAAATTATCGACATTATCCCAATCAGTTGCCGTTTCCAGGGTATCGACGGCATAACCTTTTTGCCAAAGTGCTTCACGTAAATAAGGCATCATAAAACGCTTTTCAGCCCATTTTTTACCTAAGAAATTACCGGTATAAATACCTTTATAGGGTGAGATTGTTTGCTTCATCAGCTTATGTGCTGCATTGCACTGTGCTTTATTACCTGTCACACCCAAGGTCATCATGCACTTACCTTCATTCGCTCCACGAAAACTTAAATACTTCTCTAGTAAAGCAATTTGCCCTGGGTGCCCCGCTAAGGCCAACTGAGTCACCGTTTCAATCGCATTGCTGACACGAAGCATGGAAAGTTGAACTTTCGACTGTACCAATTCACGTGCGGCACTCTTTGCTTGTTCCCAAGAGGGGAAAACAATCACATAGAAATCTTCTTTTTCAGCCAGCTTGGTCACTCTCACTTTTACTTCAGAAATAATGCCCAAGCGGCCTTCTGAACCCATGAAAACTTCACGCATGTCTGGTCCTGCGGCTGAGGCAGGAAGGGTCTGAATTTCCAAACGCCCTTTTGGGGTTTCCACCGAACCACCTGCAAAAATCTGTTCAATTCGACCATAACGTAAAGACTGCTGTCCGCTTGAACGGCTAGCGACCCAACCGCCCAGAGTGGAAAGTTCAAAACTTTGCGGAAAATGTCCTAGGGTATAACCTTTTGCACGCAACTGTGATTCCACTAATGGCCCCGGTGTGCCTGGCCCAAAGGTTGCGATTTGGCTTTCAGTATCAAGTTCTAACAGGCGCACCATTCGAGCTAAAGAAACCGTCAAAATAGGACGCTCAGATTCGAAGGGGTTGATATGGCCTGCGACACTGGTACCGCCACCATAGGGTATCAGCACAAAATCATGTTCATGACAGAAGTTAACTAATTCAGCGACTTGGTCTTGGGTTTCAGGAAAAGCAACGCCATCGGGAAAGAATTGAAAATCACCACTGCGCATGGCCAGCCAGTCTGGAAGACTCTGACCTCGCGCATGGCGGACTCGTTGCTCGGCATCCTTATCAATTAGAGAGTGATCTGGTAAACGACTAACAGGGACTTGTGCCACAACATCGCTTAAATTTGCGTCAGCCAGAGGAGACGATTCACCAATCAATCCAGCTAAAAAATCTTTTCCTGAAGATGGTAAATCCATTTTATTTGCTTCATCACCCCAACCATTCCAACGACGCATATTACCTCCTAAGCTTATTTTCAATTTGTTATGTTTCCAACGCACTCGAACACCTTTATCTATCTTAGTGAATTTTCAGCCATTGCAAACTATCATATAGAAATCCGAAACAAACACACTGACACATTCAGACAAACTCTCAGACAATTTGAGTCACAGGAAAGAAAGCCCCATGAAGCATTTAGGCTTTGCATCTATCCCGGCTGTTCAACAATATTTACGTTATGCGGACTCTAAAAATATTGATATTTCAGCAGCAATTGAAAAAGCAGGTATTGATCCTTTAGTGCTAGAAAATGCCAATGGACGTATTCCTGGAGAACAGTTTCAAAATCTTATAAAGGCATTACTCGCCGCTTCTGATGACTCTTTAATGGGCCTGAATAGCAGTCTTCACGTTCAACCCGGCTCCTATAGTGTCTTAGGTTATATCACCATGAGTTGCGCCACGATGGGTGATGCGATAGAACGAATCCCAACGTACGAGCGCTTAGTCGGCGATATGGGCGTGACTCATATTAAGCATAATAAAAATTCGGTGTTTTTAAACTGGCATTGCGCTTATACCCATGAACTTGTGCGCCAACACATGATCGATAATGTCTTGGCTTCTTGGACAAACTTTGCTCGCTGGCTAGCCAATCAGGATGCCTCACCAGAACGCATTTACCTTGAACGCAAGGCACCACAATCCAAAAACGAAATAAAACAATACGAAAACTTCTTTAACTGCCCTATTGAATTTTCACAAAGCAATAGCGGTGTCGAATTAGCCAAAAGCCTGTTGAAAACACCATTACGGCAGCCAGACTTATTACTCCTAAAAACCCTAGAGTCTCATGCCTCACAACAAATTAATGAACTTGAAAGTGCCTCAGGCAGTTTCAGCCTGCAAGTTGCTCACGCTATTCGAAAACAGCTGAATATGGGGCAAAGCCGAAAAGAATTAATTGCCGATGAATTCTGTTTAAGCCCACGCACGCTACAAAGAAAGTTAGTCGCAGAAGGCACGAGTTATCAACATATCGTGGATGAGATTCGTTTAGATATAGCTAAGCAACTCTTAAAAGACTCCAAAATTTCTATTTTGGATATTGCCTATAATTTAGGCTTTTCAGATAGCGGCTCTTTTCATCGCAGCTTTAAACGCTGGACTCAACAAACCCCGAAGGAGTTCCGAGAAGGCCCGTAAAGCGGCGCCCTTTTAATCAGTCACTTCAGAGGAGGTTTCTTTAGATTTAAGGCCTCTTTGGCTAGGTTTCCTTCTCTTCATTTCATATAAACGCTCATCGGCCATTTTCATCAAGGTCTTTGAATCTGCACGCTTTAGGGATTCAGTCGAGATAACACCATAACTAATGACCACCGGAATGGTTTGATCATCAATTTTCAGAGGCATATTCAATAAATGCTCGCGAATACGACCTGCAATAATGTCAGCACCATCTTGTTTTTGATTAGGCAAGAGCACCACAAACTCATCTCCCGCAAAGCGAAACGCTAAATCACTTTTACGTGTCAGTTCATTCAAGTGATAAGCAACATGCTTAAGATAGCTATCACCACAGTCGTGGCCATAGGTATCGTTTACAATTTTGAAATCATCACAGTCAATAAACATCACCGCTAAATGTTCTCGCTGACGGGCATGCCTGCTCAGTTCTTGGCCCAAACTTTCTTCTAGCTCACGACGGTTGCGCAGCATGGTCAGTGGGTCGCGGGTCGCCAAAAAGCTAATGCGTTCTCGCGCCCAAACACCCGCTAGCGAAATAGACACCTTCACAGCAAGCTGCTTCAAAAAGAAACTATCTTTTTTCGGGTTATACCGCTCTTTCGATTCAGAACCCAACACCAGCGCACCGACGACTTTACCATCTACCACAACAGGCAATATCGCCATAGAGGCAATTTTCACCTCTTGGGATTTAAGTTCAAGTGGCAATAAGGCATGGAAGCGAGGAATATCTTGATTGACTAGAATGGGCTCGTGGATGCTGTGTGTCACACGTAAAAAGTCGACCATCGAAACCGTACGCAAAAGTGTCGTGTCATTATTTTGATCTTGATTTGCGATACGAAGCGAGTCGACAAGATGAGAGTTTGAAGGGGTATCAGTCAGCACCATCCAGACATGATCTATGTCAAATTTCTCTTTTACTAAGGACACAAGCGTTAAGAAAAATTGAGGGCAACGAGTAATGTTCATAATCGCCACTTCGATATCAAATAAGTTACGAGCGATTACTTCATTCTTGCGAGCAGTGGCGACCAAGTGATCCACAGAGGCCATTCAAATTCTCCAATCTCTTACTTAAACTGTCATAGCTAAAGATAAACTGTAAGTGTAGGTTACTTTCAGAAAAACCTAAGCCTTAAATATCACGAATACCAAATAATACCTAAGCCATCAAGATAATAAGTGTTTATTTTTTATACAGATTTTAGATTTCACCCGAAACACACACTATTTTAGCTTTTTATTAAATAATCTTAGAAAGCCCCTTGACGAAAGTAATTTCTGCCTATAGTATACGCGCACATTGATTGAGGCCTACCAGCTTAATCAAACCTTTTAGAAGGT
>TARA_R110001592_G_scaffold27763_25_pt1 | contig 27540 bp, 25 predicted proteins | sample TARA_R110001592 | Tara Oceans TARA_R110001592 (sample SAMEA4398387) | marine metagenome | biome: Polar Biome; feature: [SRF] surface water layer (ENVO:00010504); material: water (ENVO:00002006), including particulate matter (ENVO:01000060) such as... | depth 5 m | reverse complement strand
TGCGCTGATAAAATATCGGGTAATTGCGCCTTTGACCGCGCAAGGGTTTCTTGTTGTTGCAGAACATCCAACGCGCTGGATGCGCCCATTTCGAAACGTTTTTCCTGAAGTTCCAATACGGTGCGATTCACATCAATTTGTTTATGGATAAGCTCTTCCTGCTCCACAAGGGAGAGAATATCAAGCCAGTTTTCAACGATGGTCGCACTCAAGGTGATGGCGGCGGCGTAGAGGTCTTCCAGTGTGGCTTGTTCCGATAGGGTGCTTGATTTTGTGGTGGCTCTGTTCTTGCCCCAAAGGTCAAGTTCATAACTGGCGGCGCCGTTTAAATCAAAACTGGATGACGGTTCATTCGTGCCTTTATATCCCTTGCGTTCCCCCGTAAGGTTCAAGGCAGGAAGGAGGCTTGATTGACTTTGACGCGTGACGGCTTGCGCCTGTTCCAACCGAGCGCGAATTTGGTTCAGATCAGGATTGTTCGAAAGCGCGTGCGTCACCAATGCGTTTAAGTCCGCATCATCATAGAGCGTCCACCATTGTTGAATATCAGAGGCGTTCGCGCTGGTTTGCGTGTCTGAATCTTGATCTTGAGGCGGTTCACTTTGTGCGCGGTAGGGCTGGTGCAAATCAAACGCTGCATCCATCGTTCTTGACACTGTGTCCATACAGCCAGTGACGGGCAGTATAAGCAGTAGAAGTGCGACACGTGACATAGTTGCGTTCATAAATGACCCGATTATAAAATGATAACTCTGTTGTATAACGTATACAACTTAGCTGTTCCTTTGTTTTTTTCAAACATTAAATGTTGATAATATAATGCGCCATGCATCACACAAGATATTATAAGCATGATAGGATTGATCCGGCGCTTCTATAAAGTGAATCGCCATGGTGCGTATCGATTGACCACATGGCGCGGCGCGTTGCAATTGGATCGGCTTAATTTTAAGGTGGTTTATCACGATGAGGTAACATTATGACTCTTGAAAGTATTAACCCTGTCAACGGACAGGTGATAAAGACATATCAATCCTATAGCGATGAAACAATCGAAGCGATGCTGGTTAAGGGGCACGATGCCTTTCAGCGCCACCGCAAAACGACCTATGATGAGCGGGCGCAAAAAATGCGTTCTGTGGCCTCCTATCTGGATGAGCACAAAGCTGAGTTTGCGAGCCTAGCGACAATGGAAATGGGTAAGACCTATTTATCTGCACTGGTGGAGGTTGAGAAATGCGCGTCTTTATGCCGCTATTATGCCGATCACGCGGAAATATTTCTTGCGGATCAAGTGGTTGAAACGCAGGCGGCGCGTTCCTTTGTACGTTATTTACCAATCGGTATTGTTCTGGCCGTGATGCCGTGGAATTTCCCGTTTTGGCAGGTGTTTCGTTTTGCTGTGCCTGCTTTGATGGCGGGGAATGTCGGGTTGTTGAAACATGCCTCGAATGTATCAGGCTGCGCGCTGGCGATTGAGGAAGCCTTTTCATTGAACGGCTTTGGTAAGGGTGCGTTTCAAACGCTGCTGATCGGTTCTGATAAAGTCGCGCAGATCATCGCGGATGATCGTATAAGCGCGGTAACACTCACCGGATCTGAAAAGGCAGGTAGCGCCGTAGCTGCGCAGGCCGGACAATATCTGAAAAAGGCGGTTTTGGAGTTGGGCGGCAGTGATCCCTTTATCGTTATGCCGTCGGCGGATATAGACCATGCGCTGGATTTGGCGGTCAAGGGTAGGGTGCAAAATAACGGGCAAACTTGCATTGCGGCAAAACGCTATATCATTCACAGCGATATTTACGATGCGTTCCGTGCGCAACTTATTGAACGTTTTGAAAGCCTTGTTGTTGGTGACCCGATGGATGAAAAGACCGACGTCGGGCCGCTTTCCAGTGCGCAGATCAGAAATGAGTTACAGGAGCAGGTCACAGAAACTGTGCGCCTCGGCGCTGTAAAATTATGCGGCGCAGAGATTATGGCAGGTGAAGGTAATTTTTATAAGCCTGGCTTGTTGGAGAATATCCCGCCTGATAGTCCGGCCTATAAGGATGAATTATTCGGCCCTGTGGGCTTGTTGTTTAAAGTCGCAGATATGGATCAGGCAATTGCGCTGGCGAATGATACGCGCTTTGGGCTTGGTTCTGTGATTTGCACGCAAGATGAAGGGGACGTCGCGCGCGCGATCAATGAGATTGATGCGGGCGTAACCTTTGTGAATGATACCGTATCATCCAATCCGACGTTGCCCTTTGGCGGAACAAAGAAATCAGGTTTCGGACGTGAATTATCCGCGGAAGGGATCCGCGAATTCACCAATATAAAAACGGTTGTCGCGCGTTAACTATCGTTCGTTTTTCACCTGATGGTACGCGATCAAGGCAAAGAGGCACGTACCGCCAACAATATTACCCGCACAGGCGGCAATCAGGAACTCTATGCTTTGAACGATACTGATATGGCCTTGCAGTACGAGCACAAAGGCCTCGACTGATCCGGCAACAATATGCGCAAAATCCCCTATAGCAATAATATAGGTCATCATGATGATCACGAAGAATTGTGCGCCGCCTTCGGCACTGGGCAACATCCAGACCAAGCAGGCAATTAGAAATCCGGCTGGGATCGCTGTTTGGAAAACTCGCAAGAAATCTTGATCGACAGCGTGCTTAGAAATATCGGTAAATACCGCCAGCAATTCCGGTGATACGAAATTCAGTTTTGTAACCAGAAGCGCGGCAATAAATGTTCCGATAAAGTTGGTTGAAAGAACAACGCCCCAAAGCTTAGAGGTGCGAATGAAGTTACGCTTTGTACGTTTTTCTAACAGCGGTAGCACAACGGTGATTGTGTTTTCTGTGAATAATTGAAAGCGTCCCATGATGACGATAACAAAACCAAAGCAATAGCCCAGATTTTCAAACAGAAAGTAATTGCCATCGGCGGGCATATAATATTTTAAATAGCCTTCGCAGAATAAAGAGAAGCTAATGCATAGTCCTGCGACTAAGCCGGACCAACCCAAAGACTGTAAAGAGCGTGAAAGCTCGTCCTCACCTTCGGTTGAGATGATCTCATAAATCGTTGGTGACGTAAGACGGAGTCTTTCTTCAATGTCGTCGCTCATTGTGTGTGTCCTTAGTTATGCCATGAATGTGGGTTGAGAAATGATCCGTAAGAATTATAAAGTTTTACCCTTTAGTAAACCAGAGATATATCAGCGGTATCCATATAAAGCTCAAAGTAATAGTACCTTTTACACTTTGATACGCAATCCATGCCCAAAAGAGTTTTTTGCTCGGAGCTTTAAAACGTGCCTTAAAACCAGTGAATGTTTTTTCTTTAGCCATGTTATGATTACATGATACCATTGGATCATAAAGTCAATATACAGCGTTAAAAAATATATTAGAGAATTTAATATGAAAAATTATGCCGCATGCTTATGGGGGTTATCTTTTTGTTTTACCGTTGCTTTTTCGGGCAATGTGTACTCGGCTGAACGCGGGGTAACTAATCCACCTGTTGTGTCTGAATTTAAATCAAGATCAGGGTATGGGGAAAACGGAAAATCAGGCAAAACCGTTATGGATTTAGAGGATTTTAAAGATCCGAATGATCCGGATTCTCTTTGGTATCATTACAATCGTGATTATGATCGCGAACTGGATTTATATCCTAAAATAGTTATGCAAGGTAAGCTGACTGTATCAAAGAAGTATAATAAAAAAGCTTTTCCGCATCTGAAGAAAATGGCCGTTTATTGTAATCAGCAATGGGCCGACCAAAAATGCTTAAGAGGTCTTTCTGCATTAGGCGTTGATTTGACCAAGGATTATATGAAGAAAATATATTATTCCGAGGATGTTTCGGCGGATTTGAAAGCTCCATCACAAAAGAAATTAAGGGAAGAGTGTGCGGCGCTTGTTGTTGGCCCTAATGAGGAAGTCATTCCCGCGGCAATGAATGGTCATATCAAACGATGTCTGAACGCGATCAATGCGGTGTCTAATTTAACCGAAGCATATCCTGATACGGATTTACGGCAATTGGCGATGAGTGCGACATTTTGTATTATCAGGCAACCCCCTTGTAATATGATCGAAGGGCAACTTGAGATGATTGCCAAACCCATTCACGCAAAAACGGTAGAAGCGCAGCCTGTCGAGGGTGCGCCGCCTGAATCAGAGCCGACGCAAACGCCGACAGAGTAATTCTGATTTTAAGTTTAGTTATTTTGAGAATAGCCGGATGACGCGCTTAAATATTGCAGCAATTCGGTCGATGCCTTGCCTGTCGTTTCAAGATTTGCCGCTTTTTGGAATGCTTCTATCGCATTACGGGTCATTGGCCCCATCACACCATCAACCGGCCCCGGATAGAGCCCACGGCGCATGAGTTCCCCTTGCGTTTTTGCAATCAATGCTTTTTCATCAATGGCTTCGGGGAAATTGGCGTTTGATTTTTTGACGTTTTCAATAATACGATTGATGTCATCCATGCCAACGCCTAACGATGTGGCCAGCTCGTGCATGGCGGATTGTGCTTCGGGGCTGCCCGCGTCGGCGGCTTGTTTGTACCATGTCAGGGCAATGTCAGGTTTTGCTTCACCTAACAGGCCGTTTTCATAAATCAGCCCAAGATTATAGGCGGCTTCTGTAATATTATGCTGCGCGGCTTGTTTGAAATAATAGGCGGCCTTTTGCGGATTATAGGGAACGCCGATGCCTTCGATATTGGCGATACCTAAATTATATTGCGCTTCGGGATGCCCTAAATCTGCAGCTTGCGTGTATAATTGCATGGCCTTGTCGAGGTTTTTATCAACGCCCATACCTTGGTGATATAAAACCCCCAAATTGTATTTTGCGTTGGAAATGCCGTTATTGGCGGCTTCTTGAAACCATTGAACGGCGCGGGGCAGGTTTTGTTTCACATTATCGTGGCCTGCAACATAGAGTGCGCCCATATCATGTTGCGCTTCGGGCACGCCCTCAAAGGCTTTGCTTTCGATTTTCTTGGCCAGATCGGTCAAGCTTGGATCAGGCTGTATACGTTTTTTCAAGGCGGTAAGATAGGCACTGTTTATAACGGGCGCTAATGGGGCGGCGATAACCGGCGGCGTCAATGATGCTTCGTCGTTGTTTGTATTGATACTTTGCGGTTCAATCTGATTAAGGCGCGCGGCAACCTTTTCAGGGTCTTCCGCCATAGCGGCCAGCATTTGCGCGTCGTTATTGATATCGAGTGCTTCTTCTTTTTTAATCTGTGCAGGGTCGCTATAGCCCTTGTGAATGGTAATGCCATGTTCTGTTTGCGTGTCTGGCGGTGATTGATGGTTTATTTGCGCCATATCTTCGATTGTATCGACGGGCTCGGCTTGTGCTTGTACCACTGGCTCTGGCTTCGCGAGTGCTTCTTCATATTGACGGCTGAAATCCGGTTGGACTTTCGCGTAGTCAGTGCTCGGCACGCTGGTGTCTTCAACTTTCCCCGTGGTTTTTTGGATGAGCACGTCTTCTTGCTGGAAACGGCTTTGTTTACCATCATTGCTTGATGGCTCTAAAATCACAGTGGGCGGCGGTTTCACGGATGATCTTATAATAGAGGAACTTTGAGGGGCAGGGTTGTTGGCCGCGCTCATAATCCATCCTAATAATAACACCACCAGCATCATTAAAACCAAGCTGGTTGCTTGTATGCGCACGGGCTTGCGCCACCATGGCATCATGGCCTCTTCTTGCAGGCGTCTTTGCAATACCATCGGGTCGGTCTGGAATGTTTCATCTGTGACTTGCGGCATATTAACACCCGCAACGCCTTGGTCGGTCAACAGCACCATCGCTTTGGCATTCAGCGCGTCGCGTGTTTCAATAACGGCCTGTTCGATGCGTTCGATTTTGCGTAAAAGGCGGTTGCGATCTTCGATCACTTTATCGACCTTACGATCAAGCTTAAGATATTCCGACGTGGTTTCTTCGATTTTATTATCAAGCGTATCCTGACGGGTTTCTGTTTCACCGACGCGCTTTGTCAGGGCGACATAGGCGGCAACACTTGCCACCATCTTTTCACCTTGATCTTTTTGAAGAGTTTCCAAAGATTGCTGTTTACTGACCAATGTTTCCGTTTTTTTACTGTGATCCAGCGCGCGTTCTTTGACTTCCTCTTTGATATCTTCGAGGGACTTATCATAGTCTTTGGCGCGCTCTTCCAGTTCTTTAACCAGATTTTTGGCATCATCGAGCTGCTTGAGAGTCGTTTTGACGGTGCTCTCTACGCGGCTGGTTTTTTTGCTGACTTCGTTTTGTTTATTGGCGACTTTTTGTTCCAGATCAATGTAATCACTTTGTTGCTTGGTGGTTTTATCTTCGAGTGATTTGATCGTGGCTTTATACGCGTCCAATTCTTTTTTTATGGCGATGCGGTCATTTTTGGAGCTTTTTAATTTCGTGTTGAGTGACTTCAACAAAAGCAGAATCTGCATTTGTGTGTTGCTTTTAGAAATGACAGGCTCCGGTGATGTTTTGATTGGTGTGCTTGGCGTATCGTCATTGTCAGGGCTTTTGAAAAACACACGCCCCTCGGAGGTCTTTTTAAAACCCATAGCTCAACATCCTTTCGTGACGTTACCCAGTAAAATTATTTACGTATAGTATATTTACATACATACCGAGTTTTGTTCGAAATGGTCAAGGTTTTCCCATGGTTTATGGATTTATCCTTTGGATAAATTCTTGTATCGCGCCTATTGCAATGTGTTTGCATAAACAGTTTCGTCAAAGCCAAGCAGGATGCTCTGCCCTTGTATCAAAAGAGGGCGCTTTATTAAGGACGGATTTTCGGCGGCATGGATAAGGGCGCTTTGCTGATCCATCGTGCTTTTGACATTATCGGGCAGTTTGCGCCATGTCGTGCCGCGTTTATTGATCACGCTGTCCCAGCCGTAACGCTCAATCGCTTGAGATAACGCGTTCTCATCAATGCCTTGCTTTTTATAGTCGTGAAATTCATAGGCAATGTTGTGTGCCTCCAGCCACTTGAAGGCTTTTTTCATCGTGTCGCAATTCTTGATGCCGTAAATTGTAAGTGTCGTCATTTTCTCTACTTTTAGGTTAATAATGGCAAATGTCTGGGTGTCGTTTTGTTTTTTATGTGCTATCACATTTGCATGAATAAACAAAAGCGCACAGATCAAAACTACTCACAATTTCAGACATTGAAAACACTTTTGCCGTATCTGTGGCCTGCCGATGCCATGGGAACGCGTGTGCGCGTGGTGTTTGCGATGATATGCCTTGTGCTGGCCAAGGTGACCAATGTTTATATGCCTTTGATCTATAAACAGATCATTGACCTTATGACCGAGGGGGCAAAAGTTCTGGAGCATGCAGACGCCCAGACAGCGCTTTTTGTTGTGCCGATGGGCTTGCTTTTTGCTTATGGTCTTGCCCGCGTCATGACGGTTGTTTTCGCCGAAATCCGCGAGGCGGTCTTCGTCAGCGTGACGCAAGGGGCGATGCGCAAAGTTGCGATTGAAACCTTCACCCATATTCATGCGCTTTCGATGCGTTTTCATATGCAGCGGCAAACAGGCGGCCTTAGCCGCGTTATAGAACGCGGCGTTAAGGGAATTGAATTCCTGATGACCTTTATGCTGTTTAATATCATTCCGACATTGATCGAGATTCTTCTGGTCTGTGCGGTTCTTTGGTATTTGTTTAATGTCTGGTTTGCGATTGTGACCTTTGTGACCATCGTTTCCTATGTGGTCTATACGCTGGTCACGACGGAATGGCGCTTGAAGTTCAGAAAGCAAATGAACGATAAAGACACCGAAGCCAATACCAAGGCGGTTGATAGTCTTTTGAATTACGAAACCGTCAAATATTTCGGTAATGAAAAGCACGAAGCGGCGCGTTACGATTTGTCTTTGGCGTCCTATGAAAAGGCCGCCATCAAATCACTGCGCAGTTTGTCGGTGGTGAATATCGGGCAATCATCAATTATCGCGATCGGTTTGGTTGCGGTCATGTATATGGCGGCGCGCGGCGTTGCTGATGGCAGTATGAGCGTAGGGGATTTCGTTCTGGTCGTCGTTTACCTGATGCAGCTTTATATGCCGCTTAACTTCCTCGGCTTTGTGTACCGTCAGATCAGGCAATCGCTCACCGATATGGAAGATATGTTTGCGATGCTTGAGGTTGATCGTGAAATCACAGATAAGGATGATGCGAAGGCTTTGTCAGTGCATGACGGTTCTGTGGAGTTTGATAATGTGCATTTTGGCTATGATGGTAAACGCGGTATTTTGCACGGCCTTTCCTTTAAGGTTGAGGCTGGAAAGACTGTTGCGATTGTCGGGCCAAGCGGCGCGGGCAAGTCAACAATCAGTCGTTTGATTTTCCGTTTTTATGATGTTGATGAAGGTGCAATCCGTATTGATGGTCAGGATGTCCGCGATATTACGCAGGAATCATTGCGCGCGGCGATTGGTATTGTGCCGCAAGATACGGTGCTGTTTAACGATACGATCCGCTATAACATCGCCTATGGTCGTCCCTCTGCAACCGAGGAAGAAATTCTAAAAGCAGCTAAAATGTCGAGCATTGACGGCTTTATCGAGAAACTCACAGGTGGTTATGATTCAATTGTGGGTGAGCGCGGGTTAAAACTCTCTGGTGGTGAGAAACAGCGCGTCGCAATCGCCCGTACGATTTTGAAAAACACGCCCGTTCTGTTGTTTGATGAGGCAACTTCCGCGCTGGATTCCGAGACAGAGCAAGATATTCTAAAAAGCCTCAAAGACGTATCAAAAGGGCGCACCACATTGGTGATCGCGCATCGTTTATCAACCGTTGTGTCCGCCGACGAAATTCTGGTGCTCGATAATGGTAAGGTGATGGAGCGCGGCACGCACCAAGATCTCTTGAAGGCCGATGGTGTTTACGCACAAATGTGGCGCAGGCAGCAGGAAGATAAATAATTCCCTGTCTTTGGTTAATCCCTAATCATGGCCGCGATTTCAGCGCCAAGCCAGTCATCCACCCCTGTGATCTTTGTTTGGATATTCCCGTCTTTATCAACGACCAACGTTTCAGGGTACATGGTAATATCCAGCATGCCTTTTGAAATGGCCTTGTCAGCATCATGAACGAACAGGATGTTGTCTGCGGCGATGTTTGCACGCACATCGCTTGGCAGGCGATCAAGGAATGTTGTTATATCACCAAGCGCGTCATCAACGGATAGGGCGATGAGGGTCATGTGATCGGCGTTGCGGCGTGCTAATTCGGTTAATTGCGGGATTTCATAGACGCAGGGCGGACACCACGTCGCCCAGACATTGATGAGGACGGTTTTCCCCTTGAAGTCGCTCAATCTATGCGCATTTCCGTTTAAATCGGTGAAGGTGAAATCTGGCGCGGGGGTACGCTCTGCGCTGACGGCTAAACGCTCGCCAGAGGGCGGGGCAATGATATCCCAATAGGCAACGCCGAACCCAATCAGGGCGGTGACTAAGATGATGAGCATTTTTTGCATAAGTGAATATCCTTTTCTGACGCGCATTTTATGCTTTTTGTGCCAAACTTCTAGTGGTAAACGCCGATTTTGTGATAAGAGCTACCCTTATGACAGAAAATAAGTTGATAGAGATCGAAACGACCCTTGCGCATCATGACCAACAACTCATGGAAATGAGCGCGGTTATCACCGATCAATGGAAAGAGATTGAAACGCTGAAGCGTAAGCTTTCACGGGCGATAGATAAAATTGATCAACTCGGTCATGATGCGGATGATGGCGGCAAAGCCCTAAGTGGCATTGAACAAGCTGCCCGCGATAAACCCCCACATTATTAAGCCGCCTGACAATGGGGCGCAAAGAAATCGGTTAGTTTCGTGCGCACCTTATCAGGGTCACGCAAGGCATTGATGTCTGCCCGAAACGCGGCGGCGCCGTCAAATCCTGTGCAATACCATGCCAGATGTTTGCGCGCGAGGGGGACGCCTTTGCGCTCTCCGTAATAATCCAGAATATGGTCGTAATGCTGTAAAATCAGCTTGAGCTTTTCTGCGTTATCCGGCTCTGCGCCGATGTGACCACCGCGCATATATTCTATAACCTGCTTGAGCAACCAAGGTTTCCCCTGACAGCCGCGCCCGATCATCACGCCATCTGCGCCAGATTCGCCTAATGCGCGCACCGCGTCCTCGGGGGTTAAGATATCGCCATTGACGATGAGGGGGATTTGAATGGCGTGTTTGACGGCCTGAATGGCGCGCCAATCAGCGCTTCCGGTATAGCGTTGTTCGCGCGTGCGTCCATGCACTGTTACCATTTGTATGCCGACATCTTGCGCTTTTTTCGCCAAAGACGGGGCGTTGTGGTTGTCGTTGCTCCACCCCAGACGCATTTTGACGGTTACAGGCACGTTAACGGCCTTAACTGTAGCAGCCATAATTTCTGTGGCGAGGTCTTCGTCTTGCATCAGTGCAGAGCCAGCCATTTTCTTGACCACCTTTTTCACGGGGCAGCCAAAATTGATATCAATAATCGCTGCGCCGCGATCAACATTCATTCTGGCGGCCTCTGCCATGATATCGGGATCGCATCCGGCCAGTTGTACCGCCATTGGAAATTCTTCGGCGTAATTTTCGTTCATCCGCATGGATCGGCTGGTTTCCTGTATCACCTCACGGCTGGCGATCATTTCGGAAAACACTAAGCCTGCCCCGTATGATTGAACAAGGCGGCGAAAGGGCAGGTCGGTGATGCCTGACATGGGCGCCAGAAAAACCGGATTATCGATATGTATAGAACCTAATGAAAATGCCATGGCTTTGATTACACTTTTACCGCGCCCATTTCAATCGGAGCAATCGCCCCTTTGATGGTGCGGGTGATGGCTTTGATTTCTGCATTTGTGTAAAGATCGTAAAAGGTCTGATTTTTGCGCCCAAGCCCGTGTTCGGCGCTAAAACTGCCTTTGTATTTGGTGACGACAATATCCATGACCCATGCGCGCAAATCTTGTTCGTATGTGTCTTTCTTTGATTCTCGGCTGCTTTTCTCCAGCACCAGATTAAAATGCACCGCGCCGTCACCAATATGCCCAAAGTCGCAAATGGTGAGCTCAGGATATTTATCGGCGAGCGCGTCTTCCATATATTGTATAAAAGCCATGACATCCCCGCGTTTAAAGGAAATATCAAAGGCAAATAAACGGCCTGATTTTTGTACACCTTCGGATAAAGCATGGCGCAATGCCCATAATTTTTCGGGCGCGCCGATCAGGGCATCATCCAGCGGTGTCCTGCTGTCTTCCCATATTTCGGATAGGATATTCTCTAAAACATCATTCAGGCTTTGCTCGCCTGTACGTTCCGGCCAGTCGCGGCTGATCTCCAGCAATATGGCGTAATCGGGAATGTCGTCTTGTCCGAAGGGGGAGGTTAAGGACGGCGTGTGCGAGAGGGTGGCCTTCATCGCATTGCCTGACATGCCTTCAAACGCGCTGAGATAGACTCCGCATTTTTGCTCAAGGCTTGTCAGTATGGCGTTGATATCATTTTTTTGACGCGGAATAAGAAGAGCGGTCGCACTTTGTTTCGGTTGAGGGGAAAGCAAGAGGATGGCTTCTGTTACAACGCCGAACATGCCCCCTGTGCCGATGAAGAACTGTTTGATATCCAGCCCTGTGTTGTTTTTGTGCAAAGGAATGAGCGCATCAATAATCGTGCCGTTTCGATCGGCGAGGACGGCCTTCACGCCCAGAACATGTTCACGGACGCCGCGATATTTTAAAAATCGTGAGCCGCCTGTGTTGGTTGCAATCATACCGCCGATGCAAGGATCTGCGCTGAGATCAATCGGGAAGTACACATCATCTTGCGCCAAGAGGGTGTTGAGCGCCGACAGGCGCACGCCCGCGCCGACATGTACTGATCTGTTGATCAGGTCGATAGCGTGAATTTCGTTCATGCGTTCAAAGCTTAAAATGACTTGTGTGCCGCTGGCATCGGGGGAGGAGGCCGCTACCAGCCCTGTATTTCCCGATTGCGGGATGATGTGGATTTTACGGCGCGCGCAATAGGATATTATCCTTGATACGTCTTCCGTTGTGCGCGGGCGCAAAATGGCGGCTGCTTTTCCGGCGTCGCCGCGCCATCCTTGTTCATAAGGTTCGCATGCGCGTCGCTCTGTGATAACGCCCTTATCACCGAGCCAATCTTGGAATATGTGCAAGTCATGCGTATTCATAGTGCATATAATAGTCACGGAAACCAAAAAAATCCATAAAATATCAAAGGGCTATAACATCTGGTTGTGTTTAAAATTGCTTTTACATATCGGATTGTCTTGCGCGGCGTGCATCGCAAAGAGGGTTTTATCCCCCTTTAAGCAGTTTGAGTTTTTTCTTAAAGAAAAGGCGCGGGTGCATATCGCCGGTTTTTTCTTCATATTTTTCGTAATATTGCTGATGGTAATCCTCAGCTTGCCAGAATGTTGCCATCGGGCTGACTTGGGTCACGATTTTGTTTTGGTATAGGTGCTGCGCGTCAATTTTAGCGATCAGTTCTTCCGCAATTTGTTTTTCGTTGTCATTGCTGTAGAAGATGGCGGAACGGTATTGCGTGCCCTTATCCACGCCCTGATGGTTCAGTTGTGTCGGGTCATGCGCTTTGGCTAAGAAAAACTCAATAAGCTGGCTGTAGCTTATTTTCTTGGGATCATAGGTTATCTCCACGGCTTCGGCGTGTCCTGTTTTACCGGTGCTGACCTCTTCATAGGTTGGGTTTGACGTTTACCCCCCGTATAACCGGAGCGGGTGAATAAAACACCGTCCAATGCACGAAATTCACTCTCTACACACCAAAAACAGCCCCCAGCAACGATTGCAACAGGATATTCCTCGGGTTTATTGGGCATGATATCGTGGCTTTTGGCTTCCAGTGTGCTTTCTACCGCATAAGTCGAGCCGTTAAGCGAAAAAAACGCTAGAGTAACAAGGCCTGTTAGGAGTATAATCAAAGATAGAATTCGCATAATTGTTTCTTCCGTGTCTTTAAGTTTTACTGTGTTTATACATATGATCGTATAATAACATTCGTAAGGAATTGCGAAAATGTTTCTTTGGAGCTCAAAAATGTTAAATCATGAGCCGCGCCCTAAAGGCGTGAGCCCCTATATGATCTTGCTTCATTATACGGGGATGGAAACAATGGAGGCCGCAAAGGAGCGCCTTTCCGATCCTGAAAGCAAGGTCAGCGCACATTATTTAATCGACGAAGACGGAAGTGTGTTTGACATCGTGCCTGAGGATCGGCGCGCATGGCATGCGGGGGTGTCTTATTGGGATCATGAAGCGGATATAAATTCTGTGTCAATCGGTGTGGAGATTGTCAATCCGGGGCATGAGTTTGGTTATCGGCCTTTTCCTGATGTGCAAATGGGCGCGGTTTTAAAGCTGTGTCAGGGATTACAGGAACGCTTTGATATCACACATGTTTTGGGGCATTCGGACGTCGCGCCTGAGCGCAAACAAGACCCCGGAGAGCTGTTTAATTGGAAGTGGCTGGCGCAAAATGGTGTGGGGTTATGGCCTGAAACGATTGAAGAGGACCACGAAAGAGCGGTGGTTGTCGCGCGCAATGATTTTGAGGCAGAAAAGCTGTTCGTTAAGTTGGGCTATAACCCGATGACGGCCTATATTGATGTGGTTACGGCTTTTCACCGTCATTATTATCCGGCCATATTCGAAACCGGACGTCAGGGGGAAATCTGCGAGGAAACAATCGCGCGTTTATTATCCCTTATCCGTCAGCAAAAACAATTATCATCCGATATGCGTGATTAAATCGAAAAATGTTGATTTATTGAGGTGTTATGCGCATTGTGCCCGTGTCGAAGGAATCGGATGGCCGCTGTTGCGTAAGTGATAGAGGAAAGTCCGGGCTTCACGGGAAAACGACGCCGGATAACGTCCGGGCAGGGTGCAAACCCTGACGGCAAGTGCTGAAGAAAAGTAGACTACCATCTTTCGAGATGGAAAAGGTGAGAAGGTGCGGTAAGAGCGCACCGCAAGACTGGTAACAGGATTGGCTTGGTAAACCCCGTCGGAAGCAAGACCAAATAGGAACCGTAAGCCGTTTGCTCGGCAGGTACGTCCCGTATCGCGGTTCGGGTAGGTCGCATGAGAGGTTTGGTAACAAACTTCCAAGATGAATGGTCATCCCTTATCTTCGGATAAGGACAGAACCCGGCTTATAGATTTCTTCGACATTTTTTTATTTTTGCTGAGTAATTGAAGTGATTTTGTGTTTTGCATAAAAAATGCACTTTTATGCAAAATAACGATATTATGGAAAGTGGTGTTATCATAAAAAAACCGCCGGTAATTATCCGGCGGCTTCTCGTTCTTGGTTATTGTTACTCATCCCCGTATTCTAGAAGAGAAGCCCTTTGATGTATTTTTTTGTTTAAATACAATGGTTTCTAGTCTTTATTATTCATATGGTACGTATATAAAATCGTTCCCATGAATAAACCACCGTTCAGAGCTAAAACTAACATTAGTATCGTTTCCAACATTGTCTCTCCCCCACACACATTCATAACAATGCTTAAGAAATACCATCGTATTTCGTAAAATACAAGAAATTTTTTTGTTAATTTTTAGTGGTTTATGGCGGAAACCGCAGAATATAAGGGTTTTTTAATATAAATTTTTTATGCTTTTTGCATATTTTATGTACTTTTTCTAATTTTGGGCGTTGCCATTGATGGTGCAATGTGCGTGGGGAGAGGCTTTATTTCCGCTATCCAAAAATAAAGCAGTGAAAACAGTCTAAGACCGGATAACAGCTTCTTGCTCCCACAATTCATATAATACTCTCAAAAGCGCATTTTATAAAATGCTATTTTTGTTTTGTCTGAAATTTTTAGCCTTTGTTATACCTTAAGACAGCGTCCAGAATGGCTTTTGTCCTCAATACTTCGCATTCTTGTTATTGCCAAACCCCGCGTCGTGCTACAGTTATACAATCGCGGATTGCAACTATCCACAGGGATGGGGTGATCTATCCCCACTTTAACCCACAAACTGCGCCACCCTCCATAAGCAAAAAATGTTTATTTTTGAGGATATTAGGGCGCGTTCTTATTGACGACCCAGCCATTCCCATGATATCCCATATATATCCATGTTTTTCCATTTGTGAGCATGGTGTGTGTGCGTATGGTTTTATTCTGTGCGAATGGTGACGCTGAAAAGGGTGCTTTATGGCATTATTTCTATCTACATATACGAATAGGATAGATAAAAAAGGGCGGGTTTCTTTGCCTGCGCCGTTTCGCACGGCCTTGGGCGAAGATATCAATCAGGGTATTGTTGTTTTTCGCGCGCACCAACATCCGTGTCTTGAGGGTTTTGACTGGATGAAGATGGATGAGATCGGTGATCGTATGGATCATTACGATCTGTTTTCCCAGCAGCAAGATGATTTGGCGACCACTATTTTTGGTGAGAGCGTGCAGTTATTTTGCGATGGTGATGGGCGCATCGTTTTACCTGCTGATTTGATAGAGGCCGCAGGTCTGGATGAACACGCAACCTTCGTTGGTCTGGGGCGTAAGTTCCAGATATGGAGCCCAGAATTATTTGCCGCGCGCAAAGCGCAAGCCCGAAGCGCGGTGCTGGATCAAAAGCTCACCATCCCTCAAACAGGCAGGGAGGGTGTGTAGATGGTTGAACCAGTAATGCGTGATCACTATCCCGTTATGATGCCGGAGGTTTTAGAGGCGCTCAGCCCTAAGGACGGCGAAATTTATGTTGATGGCACGTTCGGTGCGGGCGGCTATTCCCGCGCGATTTTAGATGCGGCAAATTGTACGGTGTACGCGATAGACCGCGATGCCTCTGCCCGCGTGCGCGCCGAAGGTATGGCCAAGGAATATGGCGCGCGGTTTGTATTTCTACGCGGTTGTTTCGGTGATGCGCGTGCGCTTTTGCATGAGGCAGGTGTGACGCGTGTGAACGGTTTTGTTCTGGATGTCGGTGTATCCTCAATGCAAATTGATGAGGGCGCGCGCGGCTTTTCGTTTCGCTTTGATGGTCCGCTGGACATGCGCATGGATATGGAGAGCGGCCAAACGGCGGCGGATATCGTGAATAGCTATGACGAAGAAGATCTTGCCAATGTGATTTATGAATATGGAGAAGAACGCCTGTCGCGCCGCATTGCCAAAGCAATCGTAACGCGCCGCGCGGAAAAGCCGTTTGAAACAACCGCTGATCTTGCCGATGTTATCCGCGCCGTGATGCCGAAAAAACCGGGCGATAAAATTGACCCTGCAACGCGCAGTTTTCAAGCGCTTCGTATTGCTGTGAATGATGAGTTGGGTGAGATTGATCGCGCGCTGATCGCATCAGAAGATATTCTTGATGATGAGGGTCGTTTGGTTGTGGTGTGTTTTCATTCGCTGGAAGATCGCCGCGTGAAAAACTTCTTTAAGAAAAAATCAGGCAAGGGCGCGGGCGGTTCGCGTCATTTGCCCGAGCAAGATACGCCGGAACCTGCGGTGTTTGATTTACCATTGCGTAATAAGGCGGTTAAGCCGTCAAAAACAGAAACGGGTGAAAACCCGCGCTCCCGTTCAGCAAAACTGCGCTATGCGGTGCGGTGCGCACGTACAGGGGGTGTGTCATGAGGGGCGCGTGTCTTAAATACGGGATTGTGTTTGTTCTGCTTGCGTTAAGCGCAGGCGGTTTGATGCGTGTGAGCCAGCATGTGCAAAAAGTTGACCGCGAGATCGCGGCCTATGATCGTGATATAGAGCGCCAGCAGGAAAAAATCAGGGTTATGCGCGCCGAGTGGGCATATCTGAATAACCCTGCACGATTAGAAGCGTTGGCTTCGGGCTCGTTTGACTTGCAGGCAACAAATGTTAAAGCGGTTATTACCAACCCTGATTTAATCCCGGAATATGCGGACGAGAATGATTCCGTCGTGACTTCTTCGGCGATACCGGTTTCCTTTGGCTATGGCGAAAGGAATGCGGAATAATGTGGCAACATGCGCGCTATCGATCCATTGTTATTGAGGGGGAGCACCGCAGCGCCGTTTCAATGGCGCAAAGCCGTTTGTCTATTCTGGCTGTGTGTTTTATTTCGGCATATCTGATTATTGGATTGCGTTTGGTGGATTTGGGCGTGGTGCAAGCGCAGCTTTTTGACCCGCCTGCGCAAAATTCCGGCGCGGAAACTGTGGCGGTGAAGGATATCGCGCCAAGGCGCGGGGCGATTTATGATCGCAATGGCTTTTTGGTTGCCACCACGTTAAAGACGCCGTCTTTGTTTGTTGATCCGTCTATGGTTTTGAATGCGGATGCGCTGGCGGATGATTTGGCGCAAGTTTTACCTGACCTTGATCAGGCAGAAGCCAAGCGCGTGATGAGCGCCGATAATCGTTTTGGTTGGCTGGCTTATAATATTACCCCTGCGCAGCAACAGGCGGTTTTGAAAATCGGCGATCCGTCTTTAGGCTTTAAATATAATTATACGCGCGTCTACCCGCAAGGCTCGTTGTTCGCGCACATGGTCGGTTATACAGACCGTGATGGTTTGGGGCTGGCGGGGGTCGAACGCAGTTTTGACGATGTGCTGGGCAGTGGTGAAGATGTGAATATCTCCCTTGATCTGCGCTTGCAACATGCGGTGAAGCGCGAAGTATCACGCGCGATGTCTGAATTTACGGCCAAAGCGGGCGTTGGCATTGTGCTTGATGCGAAAAGTGGCGAAGTTCTGGCCGCTGTGTCACTGCCTGATTTTGATTTGAATGAAGCATCGGACGCAACAGATGCGCAGAAATTTAATCGTTTGACGCTGGGCGTTTACGAGCTTGGTTCGATGTTCAAGATTTTTTCCACTGCGGCGTTGCTTGAGTTGGAAAAGGTCGGCATGGATTTCACCTTTGATGCGCGTAAGCCTTTGAAAATCGGTTGGTTTAAAATCAGTGACTATCACGCACAGAAACGTATTTTGACGGTTGCTGAGGTGTTTATGTATTCCTCTAATATCGGCAGCGCGCTTATGGGTAAAATGGTTGGCGGCGATGCGCTTCGGGCTTTTTACAAAGATTTAGGACTGATGGATGCGCTGCGTTTTGATATCAGGGAAATCGGCGCACCGATCGTGCCCCACCCTTGGCGCGAAGACAGTACGATGACGGTGTCTTATGGTCATGGTATTTCGACCAGCGCCCTGCAAATGAGCGCAGCCGTTGCAACTGTGGTGAATGGCGGGATTGCTATTCAACCAACCCTTATAAAGAAGAACGATAAACAAGGCATGCGTAGTGAAGTGCGTGTTTTATCCGAACGGACGTCAGAAAAGATGCGTAAGTTATTGCGTCTTGTTGTTGCGCAAGGCACAGGGCGCAAGGCCAACCTTGAGGGCATTGCCATTGGCGGTAAAACCGGTACAGCCGAAAAAAGTATCGGCGGACGGTATCGCAGAAATAAATTGATTTCGTCTTTTGTTGGCGCTTTTCCGATTGAGGACCCGCGCTATGTCGTGATGGTCATGGTTGATGAACCAAACGGGAATAAAAGCAGTTACGGCTATGCGACTGCGGGCTGGGTTGCTGCGCCTGCTGTGAAGCGTATTGTCCAATCTATGGTTTCCATCCTCGGTCTTCCTGCCGACCAGTATGACCCGTCCCGGGACATTGCACTGGATCTTCTCCCCTATATTCATGATAAACCCGAAAAAGGAAAGAAACTTGCCTCTGCCGAGTAAGCGATCACAATTGGATATTGATGTACCGGCGTTACGCGGTGTAACGCAGGATAGCCGAGCCGTTGAAGCTGGCTTTTTGTTCGCGGCTTTGCGCGGTGAGGCGCATGACGGGTATGCATATATCCCTGATGCATTGGCGCGCGGGGCGCGTGTGATTTTGACGGATAAAGCGTGTGATCTGGGGGATGATGCGGCCAAGGCGCAATGCGTTGTGTCAGATAATCCGCGTCAAGATTTCAGTTATATCGCGGCGCAGTTCTATGGCCGTCAACCTGCGCATATTGCCGCCGTCACAGGTACAAATGGTAAAAGCTCTGTCGTGCATTTTGCCGATCAACTCTGGACGGCCTTGGATGAGAGCGCGACATATATCGGCACATTAAATAATGCCCTGACCACGCCCGATCCCGTATCGCTGTTTAAAACGTTGGCGCAAATGGCGGGTGATGGTGTGTCCCATGTGGCGATTGAGGCATCCAGCCACGGTTTGGCGCAATATCGTCTGGATGGCGCGCAGATCACTGTGGCGGCCTTTACCAATTTCTCGCAAGATCATCTGGATTATCACACCGATATGGATAATTATTTTGCGGCAAAGGCGCGCTTGTTCGAAGAATTACTGCCCATTAGCGGCACGGCTGTTTTGAATGCAGATGTTCCCGAATATCATGAAATATCAGTGGTTTGCAAAAAAAGAGGGATCCGCATTTTATCATATGGCAAGCAGGCTGATGATATTGTTTTGCGCGCCTGCACGGTGTCTGGTGTTCATCAGGCAGTAAGCCTTGAAATTGATGGGCGTTCCTTTGATGTGAAAATCCCGTTAGTTGGTGAATTTCAGGTGATGAATATCTTGTGCGCGCTTGGCTGTGTTATTGCCGAGGCGCCGAACGATGAACGCCGTATCAATAAGGCCGTGAACGCTCTTGCATCTATCGGTGGTGTGCCGGGCAGATTGCAACATGTGAGCGACGCGCAAGGGTTGTATCATGGCTATGTTGATTATGCACATACACCCGATGCGCTGAAAACGGTATTGAATTCGTTGCGTCCGCATACGAAGGGGCGTTTGATTTGCGTGTTTGGCTGTGGGGGAGATCGTGATCCGTCCAAGCGCGCGATGATGGGTGAAATTGCCGCGCATTTGTCAGATGTTGTTCTTATCACAGATGATAATCCGCGGAGTGAAAATCCTGCCATTATCCGCGAACAAATTGTGGGCGGAATTGAAGATACGGCTGAGGGGATTGAAGTTGTGGATGATCGTCGAAAAGCGATTCTGCGCGGCGTGCAATCTATGGGTAAAGACGATATTTTTCTGGTCGCCGGTAAGGGGCACGAGCAAGGGCAAATCATTGGCGATAAAATTTTGCCGTTTGATGACGCATTGGAACTGAGTAATGCATTCGCAACAAAGAGTAATCACTAAAATTTGGGATAGAGAGTATTTATGATTGAAGATAACCGTTATTTCTGGTCGCATTTAAAGACACGTTCGGTCACCGTACGTGTGCAGCCAAGGAAGAGGTCAACAGGCGTTGTTTTTCGCGTTGGTAACATGATTGATATGGGCAATAACGGTCGTCAAATGGTGATGTTGGAATATGTTGATTATCCGCAGAAATGCTATGCCCGCAAGGGAACGGGGGATGTTGCAATTCCGTTTCGCATGGGGCATTTGGATTTCGTTTATACCTCTTTGCGTAAACCTGAAATTCGTAATGTGAATAATCTGCTGTCCACACTTTATAAGGACGGCGAAATCGAAAAGATTGTGCCCGATGTCTTATGTCCGGGTGATCTTTTGGTTTTTAAGCAAGAAAAAAACAGTTTAAAGATAAAGATGGTTGAAGCCTTGCGCGTAGTAGAGCATCATATGCAAAAGACAAAAATGGCCGGCCATGCTTTATAATTTATTTGCTGATACAACACTTTTCTTTGATTTGTTCCGTTCAATCACGTTTCGAACGGGCGGGGCAATCGTTACCTCTATGATTATGTGCTTTATGATTGCGCCCCATATGATCCGGTGGTTGAAATCAAAACAGCAAGAGGGGCAACCGATCCGCGATGACGGGCCGGAAACACATTTCAAAAAAGCCGGAACGCCGACAATGGGCGGATTGATGATTTTGATTTCTGTGTGTGTCAGTACAATTTTATGGGCGAATCTTGCCAATGTGTATGTTTGGTATGCGTTGTTGGTGATGCTGGGCTATGGCTTGATTGGGTTCGCGGATGATTATTTGAAACTAACCAAGCGCAATACGAAGGGGCTTTCGGGGCGCATTAAGATTCTGGGGCAGGTGTTTTTCGGCTTGATTGCAACGGTAGGGATTATGTACGCCTTGCCTGATCATCTAAGCACAGAGATCGCGCCGCCATTCTTTAAGGATGTTTTGATTAATATATCGTGGTTTTTTGTACCGTGGTCTCTGTTGGTGATTATCGGCGCGTCGAATGCTGTGAACTTGACCGATGGTCTTGATGGGCTTGCGATTGTGCCTGTTGCGATTGCTGCGGGTTGTTTTGGTTTGATTGCTTATTTGGTCGGGCGTGTCGACTTTTCACAATATCTATATTTGAACCACGTCCCCGGCGCGGCAGAACTTGCGATTATATGCGGTGCATTGATCGGCGGCGCGATGGGTTTCCTTTGGTATAACGCCCCGCCAGCGGCAATTTTTATGGGCGATACAGGGTCTTTGGCGATGGGCGGACTGCTTGGCGTGATCTCTGTTATTACCAAGCATGAGATTGTTCTGGCCATCATCGGTGGGCTTTTCGTGTTGGAAACGGTGTCGGTGATTGTACAAGTGGCATCGTTCAAGCTAACGGGTAAACGGGTCTTTGCTATGGCACCCTTGCACCATCATTTTGAGAAAAAGGGATGGTCAGAGCCGACAATCGTGATCCGCTTTTGGATCATCGCTGTAATTTTAGCTTTGGTTGGACTCGCAACGCTTAAGCTGCGATAATCTGTCCATCTTTTTAATCGAATGCGTGGGATCACTGAAGACATGAGCGAGATTAAGAATTTTGTAAAAATTTTGAATAAGCAACCTGTATTGGTTTATGGGCTGGGTAAATCGGGCAGCGCAACCGTCAATGCTTTAAGTAAAGCGGGCGCTCAGGTTGTGATCGGTGATGATAATCCCGATAATTATAAGAAATTCAAACGTAAGAACATCACGCAGTTAGACATTACCACGCAGGATTTTTCGGAATTTGCCTATTTGATTTTATCACCGGGAATTCCGCTTACCCATCCTGAACCCCATGATGTTGTGAAAAAAGCGCAAGAAGCTGATCTTGAAATATTTTGCGATATAGAATTATTCACGCGTATTTATCCGTCCCTCAAAACAATCGGTATAACAAGTACGAACGGTAAATCGACAACTTCGGCGCTGGTTACCCATCTGTTGATCGGCGGCGGGCAGAAGGCCGTTTTGGGCGGTAATATTGGTACGCCTGTTTTTGAACTGGATGTTGAAAGTGATCCGCCTGATTGGGTGGTTCTTGAGATTTCATCTTTTCAGATTGATCTCTGCCCCGTCTTCCGCCCCGATATCGCGGTTATTTTGAATTTGACGCCCGATCATATTGATCGTCACGGCACCATGGAACATTATGCCGATGTAAAAGAGCGTATCACCGAACTGGGCGCACATTCCACGGATGCGACGGCGGTGATTTGTACGGATGATGAGCATACCCGCAATATTTATGCACGTGCGCGTGATTTGGAATTGCGTGATGTCATAGAAATATCAACGCTTAAAACACTGTCTTCGGGTGTGTATGTAGAGGATGGCACGCTGTTTGATGTTATGGATGGCGATGCCAAAACAATCGGGGATTTATCCAAAATGCTTGCCCTTAAGGGGATCCATAACCATCAAAATGCGGCCTGTGCCTATGCCGCCGTTAAAATGGCAGGTGTTGCGCCTGCTAAAATATGGGCGGGGTTTGAGAGTTTTCCCGGGTTGAACCATAGGCAATTTCCGGTGCGTACAATCAATGGTGTCGGCTTTGTAAATGACAGCAAATCAACCAACGCCGCGTCGGCTGCGGTGGCTTTGGGCTGTCAGAATAATGTGTACTGGATTGTTGGCGGAAAAAGAAAGAAAACGGGTCTGGACGGCTTGGAGAATTTCTTCCCCCATATCAAGCATGCATTCTTAATCGGTGAATCAACGGAAGAATTTGCAAATTGGTTCGATAAATACGGCATGGATTATACGCGGTGCTTTACGTTGGAAAATGCGGTGCTTAAGGCGCATAACATGGCGCAGGAAAACCGTGGGCAACCTGGCGGTACGGGCGTTGTTCTTTTGTCTCCGGCATGTGCATCTTTCGATCAATATGACTCATTCGAGCACCGTGGTAATCATTTCGCAGAAATTGTGCGCGATTTACCCGAAGAATAAACACAAACGATACCCTCTAAGTGCAGAAAATATATGTCCGACGTCACGCAACCACAAGCCTTCTCACGCATGGATCAGTCTTTCTTAGGCGCGTGGTGGTGGACGGTTGATCGGACGCTTTTGGCGTGTGTGTTATCGCTGATGCTTTTCGGTGTGGCCTTGGTTGCCAGTGCCAGCCCTGCCGTGGCCGAGAAAATCGGTGTCGGGGATTATCACTTTCTTAAAAAACACATCATATTCCTAATCCCGTCAATTTTGATCTTGATCGGTGTGTCTATGGTTACGCCGCGCCAAGTCTGGCGTATGGCCAGCTTGATTTTAATCGGCGCGGTGACGTTGATGTTTTTGGTGTTATTTTTTGGGGATGAGGTCAAAGGCGCGCGCCGCTGGATATTACTTTTCGGGTTTTCGGTGCAGCCGAGCGAATTTATAAAACCCGCCTTTGCCGTGGTTGCTGCGTGGTTGATTGCCCTGCATAAGGATTCTATTCACCATGCCGACACGATGCATGTCACGCCTGTGAAGAATGTGCGCTTGCCTGTGTTTTATGGTTATCACATTGCTGTGGCGCTTTATGTCTTTTTAATTACGCTGTTATTGATGCAGCCTGATTTGGGGATGACGGTTGTTTTAACCACTGTGTTTGCGGTGCAGGTTTTTCTGGCGGGGCTGCGTTTTCGCTATCTGGCTATTTTGCTTGGAGCTGGTGCGGGCGGTTTGACGGCGGCTTATTTTGCCTTTTCCCATGTTCGCAGCCGTGTCGATAGATATTTTAATCCCGAAAGCGGCGATAATTATCAGGTTGAACAATCGCTGGATGCTATTCGCCATGGCGGATTTGCAGGCGTAGGGCCGGGGCAGGGCGTGGAGAAGTTGAGCTTACCTGATGCGCATGCCGATTTTATATTCTCCGTTCTGGTGGAGGAAATGGGGCTGCTCTTTGCCCTGATTATGATGGGGATTTTCCTTTATATTATGCTGCGGGGATTTCGCAGGTTGCAAGATACGCAGGACGTGTTCTCTGTTTTGGCTGCGGGTGGTTTGCTGGCGATGTTCGGGTTTCAATCTTTGATCCATATCGGTTCTGCCGTGAATTTATTGCCCGCCAAAGGCATGACATTACCCTTCGTGAGCTATGGCGGTTCGTCGATGCTCTCTATGTCGTTATCGATGGGGTTTGTTCTGGCCTTAACGCGTCAGAAAAAACGTAAATCAATCGCGCGCAGTTCGTTATCCATGCGCCGCGCTAATCCTTCGCGCGAAGGGGGGCAGGATGATGAGTAAATTTATTGTGATCAGTGCAGGGGGAACGGGCGGGCATATGAGCCCTGCTGCTGCGCTTGCGGTGGAGTTAAAAAAACGCGGCCACCGCGTCGAGCTTGTGACCGATGATCGCGGCCAAAAATATACCAATATGTTTCCTGATGTGCCTGTGCATGTGATCAAATCGGGGACGGCTTTTGCCGGTATCATGGGCAAGGTGAAAGGCGCGATTAATTTACTGCGTGGTATCATGCAAGGCTTCACCCTGATCGGAAAATTAAAACCTGATTGTGTTATTGGCTTTGGCGGCTATCCATCTGTGCCCGCGGTATTCGCCGCGCAAAAAAAGGGCATTGCAACGGGGCTGCATGAGCAAAACGCGATTTTGGGTAAGGCGAATGTTTTCCTCGCGCCAAAGGCACGGTTCGTTGCGCTCTCTCTGCCCTCAACGGAAGATGTGAAAGAGCATATCAAGGCCAAAATGGTTGTAACGGGCAATCCTGTGCGCGGTGAGATTGTGGCGTTGTCAGAAATTCCGTATCCTTCGATGGAGGCAGGACAGCCGATCCATTTATTCGTCATGGGCGGCTCATTGGGCGCTACGATCTTCTCGCAAGTGGTGCCGCAGGCTTTGGCGGGGCTTTCTGATGCGCAGAAAAGCCGTATAAAGATTGTGCAGCAATGCCGCGCGGTTGATATGGCAAAAGCGCAGGCCATATACGATGATGCGGGCATGGATGCGACGCTCGCCCCATTTTTTGACGATGTGGCAGGAGAGCTTGCAAAAGCGCATTTATTTATCGGCAGATCAGGCGCGAGCACAGTAGCAGAGGTGAGCATCGCAGGGCGCCCCGCGATTTATGTGCCTTATCCCCATCATAAGGATCAACAGCAAAAGAAGAACGCACAAGGTGTGGCCGATAAGGGCGGTGCATGGATTATGAGCGAGGATCAATTCACCGTAGAGGCACTACAGGAGCGGGTTCAGATGATTTTTACAAACGCAGAAACCTTGTCTCGCGCTGCGGTGCGTGCTAAGGAATGTGGTTTGCCGGATGCAGCGCAAAGGTTGGCTGATCTGGTTTTGAAGGAAAGTACCGCAAGAATTGAATAGGGAGAGTATCACATGCGCATGATGTCACCGGATATAGGGACGCTTCATTTTGTCGGTATTGGCGGTATCGGGATGAGTGGTATCGCCACGCTTTTGGCCTCGCTCGGTTATGTTGTGCAAGGCTCTGACATGGCGGAAAGTGCCAATGTGACGCGGTTGCGCGAACAAAATATCGATGTTTATATCGGACATGACGCGGCGCATATCAAGCTGAAAAATGGCGAATATCCTGCCGCTGTGGTGGTTTCCTCGGCGATTGGCAATGATAATCCGGAGTTGATCGCAGCGCGCGCGGCAAAAGTCCCCGTGGTACAGCGCGCCGAAATGTTGGCGGAGTTGATGCGCCTGAAATCTGCGGTTGCAGTTGCGGGAACACATGGGAAAACCACAACAACATCTATGGTCGGGCAAATGTTGGATCAGGCCGGATTTGACCCAACGGTGGTGAATGGCGGCATTGTGAATGCGTATGGTACGAACACACGCTTTGGCGAATCCAATTGGATGGTGGTCGAAGCCGATGAAAGCGACGGCAGCTTTATCCGCTTGCCCGCAACGGTGGCGGTTGTCACCAATATTGACCCCGAGCATATGGATCATTACGGCTCGTTCGATAAGGTGAAAAATGCCTATAAGCGCTTTGTGCTGAACTTACCATTTCATGGTTATGCATTGCTTTGTATTGACCATCCGGAAGTGCAAACATTGGCGGCGCAAGTGTCGGATCGCAAAGTCATTACATACGGGTTTAATCCGCAAGCCGATATCCGCGCTGATAATGTACGCAGCGGCGCAAATGGCAGCACGTTTGATGTTACTTTTGCCGGATGGCTGAATGAGGATGGTCAGGATTTAGAGATCAAAGATATTCATTTATCAATGCTGGGTCGTCATAATGTGCAAAACTCATTGGTAGCGCTTGGCGTGGCAAAGGAAATGAATGTACCAAGCGATGTGATGAAAAAGGCGTTGTCCAATTTTGGCGGTGTTAAGCGTCGCTTCACCAAAACAGGTGAAGTTGACGGCATTACGATCATTGATGATTATGCCCATCACCCTGTAGAAATAGATGTTGTTTTGAAAACGGCGCGCTCTGCGGTTAAGGAGAGTGGCGGCAATGTGATTGCAGTGATGCAGCCACATCGCTATTCACGCTTGCAGGATTTGTACGAAGAATTTTGCCGTTGTTTCAATGATGCGGATCATGTGATTGTCGCCGATGTCTATGAAGCGGGAGAAACCCCGATTGAAGGCGTGCATAAGGAATATCTGGTGCAGGGGCTTAAAACCCACGGCCATCGTTCGGCGCATATTTTGCCCGAGAAAGAGGATTTAGCGCGCATGATTGCCAATATTGCTCAGCCAGAGGATTACGTGATCGTCATGGGTGCAGGCAGCAGCACGCATTGGGCCTATGCCTTGCCTGATAGCCTAAGGGATGAGCGCGAAAAAGCAAAAGGAGCCGCCGCGTGAGCGTGTCTATGACGGAAGAACCAATCATAAATATCTATAATTATGACGGCGTGTTTACCGAGAATGTGGATCTGGGCGCGCGCAGTTGGTTTCGCTGTGGTGGTTCGGCGGACATCTTGTTTGAGCCTGACAGCATGGATGATCTGGGCTTGTTTCTGAAAAATTATCCGATCAACGAGCCACTGACCATATTGGGCGGGCTGGCCAATACGATTGTGCGCGATGGCGGTCTTCGTGGTTGCGCCGTTCACTTGGGTAAACCCTTTGCCGAGATTCAGGTGCAGGGCATGAAAATTATGGCGGGTGCAGGCGCGTTGAACGGGTCGGTTGCGGCGGCGGCGGCGAAGGCGGGGATTGGCGGTCTTGAATTCTTATCCGGTATTCCCGGCACTGTAGGCGGCGCACTGCGCATGAATGCCGGTGCATATGGCGCCGAGGTCAAAGATGTTTTGGTC
>TARA_R110001592_G_scaffold103051_1_pt1 | contig 27573 bp, 16 predicted proteins | sample TARA_R110001592 | Tara Oceans TARA_R110001592 (sample SAMEA4398387) | marine metagenome | biome: Polar Biome; feature: [SRF] surface water layer (ENVO:00010504); material: water (ENVO:00002006), including particulate matter (ENVO:01000060) such as... | depth 5 m | reverse complement strand
GCACCTCGTTTCGAAAACGGAATACCAGAACACGCTAAAGATAAATTGTGGTTTTTGTAATTTGGTTATGAAAAAAATTAAATTCTATACACAAGAGCTTGTAAATAAAGCAAAAGAATACTTAACCAAAGAGTACCATTTAGAGGCCTTAAATCTATCAGATTTTCAAGCTATAAACTTCTTTTTAATGGATAAGGCCATTAACAAAGAAGATAATTTATTTATAGAATCTTTTGACAAAGAATTACCTGCTTTATCACAGTTTCCTGCGGTTTTATCAGTAGCCATTTCATTATTCTTTAAAAACTTTTGTGATGATATTACAGCAATTATACCGGGTGTAGTTCTACAACATACTTCTGGAGAAAGATTTGTGTACATAAAAAACAATGGTAACGAACATGTTATCAATAATAAAAATGGTACAAAATTTCCAAACACAAAACAACTAAAGAAATATGTAATTGTAGATGACAACCTAAAAAACAGCATTCCTAGAGCTAAATTAACATCATACCGTAAGTTATATGACTTAATATTTAACATAAAACAAGTACCTTCTCAATTCAAATATAAATCCGCCATCATCATGTCTAAAAATGAGTTTGATGAAGAGTTAAGGCATCAAAAGTATATAGATATAGATGTAAGAAAAGCAATTCCAATGCGTTGGATATCTCGTTCTGGTTCAGAAAGTTGGAAATACATCCCAATAGAACCAATGATTTATTGTGTACCTGATTTTGAAACTTTACAAACGTATGTATTAGATAAAGGAGTTGATATTGAAACACTTATCGTAATAGGTAAAAATAAATACAAAGATGATGTAAGTACAAAAATTCGTTTAGCACTTAGAAATGAGGATTTACTAAATTGTATCATTTTGGGTAGTGAAGGCTTTAACGATGACCAAAATCAATTCTTAAAATGGAAATGGACCTTCCCAGAGTTTGAGTATTTAGAAAACAAAGAACCAGGGGAAGTTAAAGTAATCGAAATAGAAGATACATCTTATCAAAAAGCGATAGATGACTTTATACAATATCTGAAAATTTTAGAAAAAGAAAACGGTCTATCATTGCAAAACGTTAAACGTTTGCGCAGATTTTTATATGCTTTAGTATTATCCAAACAAAACAATAGTCGTACTCTGTCCCAATTAGAATTTATTCAACATTTACTTAAAAAGGTAGCATCAGAAACCATAGAACAAGAATTTTACGATTTAGAAGTAGACGATACTGATGTACAAATAAAGATTATAGAATACATCGATACTATATTCACTAACTTTAATAATAATAAATTACAGTATTTAGAGAGTCTATCTGTTATGAACTACCTTATTGTTCCTGATAGGTTATTGGAAAATTGGAAAGAGGAATTTGATAGTAAAAATACTAGAATATGTAGCCTTAAAGAGTTTAAAAAAATAGAAAATAAAATTATAGGTAGTAAAATAATATATGTGCTAAGTATCTATAATAACAGTATGTTTTATGATGAAGTTTTAGATATTGCCATAAACTCACAACACCGTTTCTCATTCTTATCCTATCCAGAAGAGGCTGAGGTGATAAAAGTATACGTTGACAAATATGATAATAGTTTAATTTCTGAGTATCAATCAAAAGACCGTAAAAAACTAACAGGTTTAGAATTTAAAGTTCAATTAAAACAAGTCTTAAAAAACAATTCGTTAGAAGATATAATGGATGGTTTTTATGCTAAAAATGATCGTTCAGAACAGGTATATGACTATGAATCTAATAAACAAATTAACTACCGCATCAATTTTCAAGGTACAAATGAATCTATAGTATATGATGGTTCAAAAACGGTGCTCATAAAAAAGAATGGCAAATGGATTAAATCAAAAACCTATAATATTTTGCCTGGAGATATAGTTAGAGTTTATAACAATTTATCTAAGGAGCGCCTATTTAGTATTGCCTCAAAAGAAGATAAAAATGGTAGATTCCAAGAAGTTGAAAAAATGACTAAACTTTGGAAAGAAAGCTTGTCAAAATATTTTTCAAAAAGAGTTGAACAAGACAAAAATTATGATAATGAACGTTTATTACATTCGCTTAAAGCGAAAGGAAGTAAAATTACAAATGTAATTACAATAACTAAATGGCTAAACAAACAAGATAAGGAACGTTTCCCACACAGTGATAACGAATTAAAAGCAATGCGTTTACTTTTTGATGATGAGAGATTAAACAAGACCTTTTCAGAATTATTACGTGTAAAAAGATTCTATCGTGGCTTAATGATAAGTTTAGGTAGAGACTTGAGTGATGAAGTTATGGATTATATTATTTCAGAGAGATCAATTAAAGGTAAAATGCTATCTAAATTTGAAACAGAAGAAATCAATTCTTTTGTAAAAAGTGCGGCACCAGTGAGAACAATAATGAGTAAAGCAATTACAGATGATGAAGAATCAAATTGAAAACTTAGATAAAAAAGGTAGACAAATATTTCAAGATCGTATCAAAAGAGGAATGATTGGTCCAGGTTCTGATATGTGGGGGCTTCCAGATCAAGAAGAAATAATTTCAGAATACCCTTTACCAAGATATTTTAGTGGAGTATTATTTCCAAATAAATCTAACAAACCTAAAACCTTGTCAGATGCAGATGATGCAGATTTAAAAAGCGAATCTTTAATAATAGATGATGAAGAAGAAGATAATATAATTGAAGAGGAAGTTCAAAGTAATCTGGACAGCAAAGAACATAATGACAACCTAGAAGACGTAAAAATTAAACGTCAAGATTTTAATTTAGATACTAATAGTTTCTTTCCTACAAATATTGGTATAACAGTAGCTTTAGATAAATCAGTTAAAGATATAGAAGTTGAATTTTCTTTTGGACTATATACACTAGCAAAAACTGCAGAAAGAAAAATTAAAATATCTAAAGTAGGATATGATTCTTTCTTTGAACAAGGTATCCCTTATCCATTGTCTTTTAATGATGCTTTAAAGTACAAGGATGGGTATATGTATTTAAATAGAGAACTTAAAGGAGAACAGAAAAATCCTGAAAGAGCAAAAGGAGAATATGGTCAATTTGATGAGTTCAAGAATAGAAAAAACCTTACAAGGCAAACAGATGAAGGTGGTTACTTTTCAGCATACTATTTTGTAAATAAATTAGAAAAACTTTTAGGGAGAGCATGGAAAAGAACACCTTACACTTTTAAAGAAAATATCAATGTAAAAGAGTCCTTTAAATCCCCTATTTCCTTAAAATTCCTAACTGAAAAATATAAGAATACAGATGCAGGTTATAATATAAAAGTATACGAAGACGATAGAGCTAAATTTGTGAAAATTCAATTAGTCAATCAATCTGAAGACCATCCTGCAGATCGTTTCTCTAATAGGTCAGAATCGCTCAACTTTAAATCCCTATTCCAAGGGGCTATAAAAGTAAAATCAGATTACTTAATTGAATATAAAGATAATAGTTTAAGCACATATTTAGAAGATGATGAAATTAGAGATACAGAGGCAGAAGAAATAGAATTAATCTATCGAAATATAAAAAGTTATGGCATTGGCCATAATTGTTCTGTAATTTGGGATGTTAATTCTAAAACAGTACAATCTACATTCTTGCCTGAACAAAATATTAATGATGTTATTAATGAATTTGAAGATAGTAGCTTAGATAAAGCGTTAGATATGCGTAATCTCTCAATTTGGGGGCTATCAAAAGATGAAATAAAAACAAACTTAAAAGATTTTGTTGCTAGTTATGAGGAATGGATAAGTAACCAAATAAAAGAAAAAAACAAACTAAGCACTACAGAAAAAAAAGTCGCAGAACAAATAATAAATAGACAACAACTAAATTATAATAGATTAAAGAATAACATTAATCTATTAGACGATGAAAATATATTTGAGGCATTTCAAATAGCAAATACTGCAATGCTAATCCAATTAATTATATCAAATGATAAAAATTTGGGTAAAACTGAAAAAGAACTATTTGAGATTGATAAATCCATTAATGCGAATAGGCTTATTTATTTTGAACAATACAATACACTTAAAAACTTAGGTTTTGTTCCAAAATATAGACCTTTTCAATTAGCATTCTTATTACTTAGTTTAGATGAAATAGCACAACCTGAAAAAAGAAAAAAAAAATAATACGGTAGACCTTATTTGGTTTCCAACTGGTGGTGGTAAAACAGAAGCATATTTAGCTGTTGCAGCATTTACAATTGCATTCCGTAGAATAAACAATGAAAATAATTATAACGGTACAAGTGTAATTATGCGCTACACATTGCGTTTATTAACCGCTCAACAATTTGAACGTGCATCTCGATTAATAGCAACATTAGAGTTTATGCGCACTCAACCAGAGTTTACAGATGCTTTAAAAGAAGAACCTATAAGTATAGGCTTATGGGTAGGTCAAGCTTCAACACCTAATAAAATTTCAGGTGATAATGGTGCGAGCGTATTAGTATCTCAAATGGATGAAGAAGCGTTGAAAGGTGAAAAAGGTAATCCAGAGCGAAGAAATGTATTTCAAATAAGTAGTTGTCCTTGGTGTGGAACTAAGTCAGTTTCCAAAGAAAAAAACTCAAAAGGAGAAACAATATGGCGTTATGGTTTTAAAGTAAAAAAAGCAGAATTAAAAATATCTTGCATTAATAAACAATGTCATTTTCACGAAAAACTTCCAATTCAGGTAGTGGATGAAAACTTATATAAAAACCCACCTACTTTATTATTTGGCACAGTAGATAAGTTTGCAATGTTAGCCTGGCAAGATGAAGCTCACAACTTTTTTAAAGCAAATACAGATAATGGTTTACCTCCAGACTTAATCATACAAGATGAACTTCACCTATTAAATGGCCCTTTAGGTTCAATCACAGCATTGTATGAATCTACCATTGAATTATTATGTACTAAAAACGGAATTGCACCAAAGATTATATCTTCAACAGCAACTACAAGAAATACAGAATATCAAATAAATGAACTATATGGTAATAGAAAAGTAAATATATTCCCTCCTTCAGGTATCAATTATAATGATAGTTTCTTTTCAAGAGAAAGTATAGAAAGCAAAAGACGCTATATAGGCTTTATGCCAACTGGTAAAACATCCATAGATACACAATTACAGCTTTTGGCTCATTTATTTGTAGCTCGTCTCGAAGTGTATAAAAACAAAGAAACTACTGATTTCGCTGATAATTATTGGACTATAGTTTCTTATTATAATAGTTTAAAAGACGTAGGTAAGATTTTTAATAAAGTAGGCGATGAAGTTTCAAACTTTACATCAACATTACAATACCGTTTAGAAGATTTATTTAACCCAATTGATGAATATAGATTCAATTTTGCAGGAATAGCTTCTCGCACAGAAGAATTAACCAGTCGTGTAGAAAGTTCACGTATAAAATCTATTCTTAAAGAATTAGAGCTTCCTTTTGATAAAAAAAATATAGTTACTTCAGATAAAGGGTATAAATATTTAAATGATGTAGTTGACTTCGTATTAGCAACGAATATGATTTCTGTGGGTATTGATATTAGCAGATTAAACTTAATGCTCATAAATGGTATGCCTAAAAACATTGCAGAATATATTCAAGCATCAAGTCGTGTTGGTCGTAAAACAAATGGTTTGGTAGTATCATTGTTAGATCCTAATAGAGCAAGAGAGAAATCTTATTTCGAACATTTTATAAACTTTCATCAAGCTTTTTATAAATGTGTTGAACCATTAAGTATAACACCATTTACAGAAAGTACAATAGATAAAATGCTTACAACATCATTAGTAGCTTTTGTTCGCAACAAACATCCAAACTTAAATAAAGATGCAGATGCAACAAATTTTAAAGCTGCTTTAGCAGAAGAGTACAGGTCTTTTATTGAACAAAGATTTGGTATTCAAAATAAAGAAATGATGTTATATTTTAATCGCAGATATCAAAATATTGTAGAAGATTGGGAAAATAAAGCAAGAGCTTCCAATGACTTAAAATATAAACGATTATTGAAAAGGCCATCTGATAAAAATGAAAGTGCAATAGATTGGACTGTAATGCAATCAATGAGAGAAATAGATACAGATACTTTTATAAGAATTAAATCAAATTTTGAATGGCAATAAGAAGAAACAAGAAAGTAGCTGATAATAAGTTTGTTAAAATTCAAACCCGTAAAGCCATAAGTTCTTATGGAGGTTCAGGATCAATTATAGAAACACCTTTTGGAGCATTAATGATTGATAATTTTGATGAGTGGCCATTCTTTCATTTTAATAAAAAAGATGGCCAAACGGTTATTGAACAATCACATCACATAAATGATGAAAGACTACTACAACGTTTATCTCATAAAGATGGCTTTCAAAAATTAGAAGCATTCGTTTATGTACCTGATAATGTTTCATCATCAAGTAGAGCAGATATTCCTGAACATATTAATGATACAATTAGCGCATCCTTTTTCCCCAAATGGTTTTATTGCAATTCATGTAAAAGATTTAAGCATATAAAACACTGGTGGCGTGAATGGGAATTAGCAAAACCTAATGCTACTAAGAAAGAATTTGCACCACCAAAATGTGGAGTATGTTATGCCAAACGAGGAAGCAAATTTGCACCTGAATTAGAACAAGTACGTTTTATTATGACAGCGCCAACTGGTGATTTTAAAGAAATACCGTGGGAAAGATGGAACAAAGCACAAAAAGCTGTTAAAGATGAAGATGCTGACAATGGTTCAGTCAGATTGGATTATGATGCTTTATGTTGTGAAAATCCAGACTTGCGCTATACGAAGTCAACAAAATTTTCTGATTTGGCAGGTATTAGTGTAAAATGCATGAATGATGGTTGCAGTCATAAAGGAAAAATAATGAATCTATCTGGTTTATTTGGTTTACGTGAAAAAAAATTCTTTAGCACAGAAGAACTTTTAGAAAGGCACGCAAACGAGAAGGAATCAAAAGTATACTTTAAACCAGTCATTAGAAGTAGTAATAGTGTCTACTACCCTATTCTAGTTTCTAGTATATTCTTACCAACGGATAAAGGAGTTCGAAATAAACACATTGAAAAGATATATAGATATAAAGCAAAAGGTAAAGGTGCTGAATTTATTTATGAAGCGTTAGAAGAAGAATATGCATTAGAACAGATTAAAAAAATATTGGATAATGATAGTGCAAATACATATATCCCTGAGTTAGAATACAGGTTATATGAATACAGTTTCCTTGTCAAAAATAAAAATACAGATTTTACAGATGAAGATGAAAATCTAATCTTTAAAAAGGAAACATTATCAAAACTAACTTCATTTGGTTTTGAACAACTGATTGGTTTAAGACGAATTAAAATGACCACAGTACAAGTGGGTTATACACGTCAAGAACCATTAACGAATGATGATTTCTTTTCTGAAATGGATGAAACCCAAGTTTTAATAGAAAAGAAATTCACTTCTAAATGGGCAGATAAAACAAAATACCTTCCTGCAATTGAAAGCTTTGGAGAAGGGGTTTTCATTTCATTATCAAATGATAAAATAGATAAATGGATAAAACTGGCAGAACAAAATGATGTTTTCAAAAATAAAATAAATAAGTTATATACTAATATTGAAAGTCATGCATATCGTTCCGTAAAAGAAAAATTCGGTATAGATGTTAATAGAGAACATTTAATTCGTTTTTTATTGGTACATACACTTTCTCATTTATTAATTAAAGAATTAGAGTTTCTATGTGGTTACCCATCAACTTCTCTTAATGAAAGGTTATTTGTAGACAAGAACCAAATGCAAGGAGTATTATTATATACAATAGCAGGTGCAGAAGGCAGTTTTGGTGGCTTGGTCTCTCAAGCACCAGAAACAAAAATGTTACGTTTGTTAAAATCAGCATTAAGAAGAGCTACAGACTGCGCATCAGACCCAATATGTTACAATACAGATGATGGTCAAGGGATAGGTGGATTAAATATGGCTGCTTGTTACAGTTGTACACTTATTCCTGAAAACGCTTGTGAGGAATTTAATTCATTCTTAGACCGCTCATTACTCATTGATAGTGAATATGGTTTTTTTAAAGAACTTATAAAATAGGATTGAATGAATTGGACTAAAGAACAAAAAGATATAATCAACTCTAAGGGTAATATACGAATCAATGCAATTGCAGGTTCTGGTAAAACCACTACAGTCATCGAATATGCAGCAAGTCGTCCTGAAAAAGCTAAAATCTTATATTTAGTCTTTAATAAATCAGTAAAAACAGAAGCGATACATAAGTTTGAGAAGAAAGGCTTATTTAATGTAAAAGTAGAAACGGCACACTCATTAGCATATGGTAAAATAGTAAGAAAGTATAAATATAAAGTTTGTCAAGGCTACAAATCACATGAATTAGTTCCTCTTTTAAATTTATTTGAAGATTCACAAAGACATGGTGTATTTATACTTGCAAATCATATAAATAAATTAGTTTCTTATTACTGTAATAGTGCTGTTGAAAAAGTGAGCGAATTAAAATATATAGCAACAGTTACAGACCCTAAAGCAAAAGGTTTTGCAACCAAGTTTTATGACACGATATTAGAGAAAGCAGAATACTTTATTGAACTCATGCATAAAGGTGAAATTAAAATTACACACGATTTTTATCTCAAAAAATACCAGTTATCTTTTCCTAAATTGCAATATGATTATATCCTTTTTGATGAAGGTCAAGATGCATCAGCTGCAATGCTTGATATTTTTATGAGTCAAGATGCAACTAAAGTTATTGTAGGTGATACACATCAACAAATTTATACTTGGCGTTATGCTGTAAACTCACTTGAAAAAGCAGATTTTAAAACCTACAATCTATCAACGAGTTTTAGATTTAATCAAGAAATAGCACAATTAGCAAGTAATACATTAGATCTTAAATCATTAGTATCAATTCATAATAAGTTTGATATTTATGGCAAGGGAAGCTGTAATGAAGAGAAAACAAAAGCCATATTAGCACGTACCAATCTAGGTTTATTATACAATGCTATAGACTATGTTGTCAATGAAAAGAAAGCTTCTAAAATATATTTTGAAGGCAACATAAGCTCATATACCTATGCAGAAGATGGTGCTTCACTTTATGATGTACTAAACCTTTACCAAGAAAAAACACATTTAATACGAGATAACCTTATTAAAGGAATGAAGAATGTCAAGGATTTAGAGGATTACATCAAACAAACAGATGATGTCCAATTAGGTTTAATGGTTGAAATAGTAAAGAAGTATGGAGCAAAAGTACCAGAAATACTAAATGAAATAAAAACAAAACATATAAAATCTGATAACAAAGAAGAAGCTGAAATAATATTTTCAACAGTACATCGAAGTAAAGGAATGGAATATGATTTAGTAAAATTAGCAACCGATTTCATTGACAAAGAAAAAATACAATACCTACAAGATGAGTATGAAGGTATACTTACAGATAAAATTAAAGAAGAAGTTAATCTACTTTATGTGGCCATAACACGCACAAAAAACAAATTATACATTCCAGAAAACCATCTTCCAGCTTCATTTCTAGCTACAAAAAACATCATACCGTTACCAATTGAAGAAACAAAAAATAATCAAATAACTCCTGATTCTGAAATAGCAAAAGAAATACAACTAAAATATCCAAAAGCGTTTACCCCTTGGACATTTGAACAAGACCAAATACTAAGACAAGGAATAAATGATGAAACAACTATAAAAGGTATTGCAACAATTTTAGGACGCTCTACAAAGTCAATAAGAGCAAGAATGAAAATATTAGAAATACAGAATTAAATACAATTTAGAATGTCAGCACCAGTAAGACAACACTACATACCTCGTTCATACTTAAAAAACTTTGCTACAGAAAAAGGAAAAAAAACTTTTGTTGTAGATGGCTACAGATTAGATGATAAAGTATTATTAAAGGATTTAAGTACTAAAGATATTTGTTTAGAGAAGCATATCTATACCATAGAAACTAATGATGAATCCAAAAAATTTGCTTTAGAGACTTATTATGCTGATAATATCGATTCTGAATATCCTAATATCTATAAAATACTAACAGACAAATCTATAAAAAAGGTTGATAAGAATCAGAAATTTCAGATATTATATGTCTGCCTTTCTTTATATTTTAGGACACCACATTATTTAAATCAGCACAATAAGATTACTAATGAAATATTAGATAATGCTATTCCTTATGCAGATGAAAATGGAATAGTAACCTTAAACTATTTTGGAGAGCAAGTTAAGTTTCATAAGGATGACATAGATACAATTAAAAAAGATTTTCAAAAAGAGAATAAAACTATTTTTCACGTTAAACACCTTGAGCAATGGATGAAATTCGTTCATTTCAAATATGGTTGTGTAATTAATGTAATTGAGATAGAAGATAAGACTGGGCCACTAATAACTTGCGACAACCCTGTTTCAATCAGACATATGAAAACGAATCAATTTGCAGGTCTATTTGATGTAGATTCAGTAATAACACTACCATTAGATTCATATCATTTTTTAGAGATTCACCCAAACACTTATGCAGACGGCGATACTGTTATAAATAGATTAATACACGACAAGGATTTCACATTTACTACAAATGAGATAACACAATCCAATGCTGAAAACTGGATATTAAGTAAATCAGGTAATATAGATATTCATTTTAAAATTCAAGATCACTATGAAGATGAGCAAAATGCTGAAGAATTTGTAGATAAAGCAAAATACAGAGCAGAAGAAATGCAAAGAATATTTTCTTTAACTCAAAAGGAAGGATTGTCACAAAAAGTAATTAATGAGTACAAAGCATTAGAAAAGCATCCTTATTTTAAAGATGATAAAAATTTAAAACGTCATATAGCGATGTTAAAAGCAAATGGTTCATTGTAATTATGCCTCATAACTATAGACTGTGTAAAATAGACTAATAATTAAATGATTAGAAAACAGTTCACATTCATTAATGAACTTGTAGTATATCATTAAAATGATTACTACATTTAAAGTTCTTTAAATAAAAAAAAACAATACGTTTAAAATAGATAATGGCAATAAAAAAATCAGAATTATACAGCTCCCTTTGGGCAAGTTGTGATGAATTAAGAGGCGGAATGGATGCAAGTCAATACAAAGATTATGTATTGGTAATGCTCTTTTTAAAATACATAAGCGACAAATGGGCGGGTCAATTGTATGCACCTATAACAATTCCAGAAGGTGCAAGTTTTAAAGATATGATTGCCTTAAAGGGTAAAACTGATATCGGAGACCAAATCAACAAAAAAATCATTGCCCCTATTGCTGTGGCTAATGAATTAGCAGATATGCCAGACTTTAATGATGTTACCAAATTAGGTAGCGGAAAAGAAATGGTAGATAGATTGTCTAACCTAATTGCAATTTTTGAAGATTCTAAACTTGACTTTAGTAAAAACCAAGCAGAAGGCGATGATATTTTAGGAGATGCCTACGAATATTTAATGCAAAACTTTGCAACTGAAAGCGGTAAAAGTAAAGGGCAATTTTATACGCCTGCAGAAGTAAGCCGAATCATGGCAAATATTATTGGTATTGATAAAGAAAAAACTACTGCGGAAACTACGGTATATGATCCTGCTTGTGGTTCGGGTTCTTTATTATTAAAAATAAGTAATGTAGCAAAAGGTAAAGTAACTTTATACGGTCAAGAAAAAGATGCTGCAACTTCTGGTTTGGCTCGTATGAATATGATTTTACATAACGAACCTACTGCATTAATAAAACAAGGAAATACATTAGCAAACCCTTTGTTTAAAAATAAAGACAACAATAACTTAAAAACTTTTGATTACGTAGTTGCCAATCCTCCTTTTAGTGATAAACGTTGGAGCAATGGATTAAACTTACCAGAAGATAATCCTTACAATCGTTTTCAAGATTATGGATTACCACCTTCAAAGAATGGAGATTATGCTTTTTTATTACACATTGTGCGTTCTTTAAAACGAAATGGTAAAGGGGCAATTATTTTACCTCACGGTGTTTTGTTTAGAGGAAATGCAGAAGCAGAAATAAGAACGAATCTAATTAAAAAAGGGTATATAAAAGGAATCATTGGTTTGCCTGCCAATTTGTTTTATGGTACAGGTATTCCTGCTGCTATTATTTTAATTGATAAAGAAAATGCCCAAAACCGAAAAGGTATTTTTATGATAGATGCTGGTAAAGGGTTTATAAAAGATGGCAATAAAAACCGTTTACAAGAAAAAGACCTTCATAAAATTGCCGATGTATTTAATAGACAAGAAGCAATTGCAGGTTTTAGTAAAATGGTATCAATTACAGATATTGAAGCGAATGAGTTTAACTTAAATATTCCAAGATATATAGAAAGCCAAGAAACGGAAGACATACAAGATATTGAAGCGCATTTATTAGGCGATATTCCTAATGTAGATATTAATGCTTTACAAAGTTTTTGGGAAGTATATCCCAACGTTAAGGGTGCATTATTTACGCAAAGTAAAAGAGTTAAATATTCAAGTTTAAAAGTAGCTAAAGAAGCTATTAATACTACCATTTTTGAGCATCCAGAGTTTGTTGCTTTTAGCGCACAAATGGATACATTGTTTGAAGAATGGAAAACAGCAACCACAACAACTTTAAAATCCTTAACAGAAGGTTTTAACCCAAAAGAGTTGATACATACAATATCAGAAAACTTATTAACCCAATATACGAATAAGGCATTGATAGATCCTTATGATATGTACCAACATTTAATGAGTTATTGGTTTGAAATTATGCAAGATGATAGTTACATCATTACCCAAGATGGTTGGAAAGCGGAAACCTACAGAATTATTGTGGAAAGTGGCAAAACTAAACGAAAAGTAGATAAAGGTTGGACTTGCGACTTGATACCTAAAGATTTGGTCATTAACCGTTATTTTAAAACAGAAAAAGAAGCCTTAGAAAATTTAACAGCCGAAAAAGAAACCATTGTAAGTGCTTTAACCGAATTGGAAGAAGAACATAGTAGCGAAGATGGTTATTTTACTGAATTTGAAAAAGTTAACAAAGCCTCTATAAATGCTCGTATAAAAGAACTAAAAGGTGAAAAAGATATTGCAGAAGAATTAAAAGTCTTAAAACAATACATAGCTCTTTTAGATACCCAAACAGCTACCAATAAAAAAATAAAAGAAGCCGAAGCCAAATTAGATACTTTGGTATATGTCAAATACCCAACCTTAACAGAAGTTGAAATAAAACAACTGGTTGTAGATGACAAATGGATGCACACTATAGAAACCACTATAAAAGACGAAATAGACCACATAAGCCAACGCTTAACCAACCGAGTTAAAGAATTGGCAGAACGCTACGAAAACCCATTACCTTTTATTGATACTGAATTAGAAAGTTTAGAATCTAAAGTAAATACACATTTACAAAAAATGGGATTTGTATGGAATTAAAAGAAGGTTATAAACAGACTGAACTTGGTCTTGTGCCAGAGGATTGGGAGATTGTGCAACTTGGAGAAATAGGATACTTTAAGAATGGTATTAACAAGTCTAAAGAAGATTTTGGCTTTGGGTTTCCTTTTGTGAATTTAATGGATGTTTTTGGTAAACCAAAAATATATGGAAATGAAGAATTTGATTTAATTAATTCAAATGAAGCAGAAAGAAATTTATATAATTTAAAGAAAGGCGATATAATCTTTATTCGTTCTTCAGTTAAACCTTCTGGTGTTGGTTTAACATCTGTAGTTAATATTGATTTAGTAAAAACAGTTTTTAGTGGTTTTTTAATTAGATATAGAGAGAATATCGGTATTCATAATGAATATAAAAGGTATTGTTTTTATGAGGAAAAATTCAGGAATGAATTGATTTCAAATTCTTCTGTTAGTGCAAATACTAATATTAATCAAGAAGCATTAAAAAAACTAAAACTAATACTCCCAACACTTCCAGAACAAAAAGCCATAGCCCAAGTATTAAGCGATACTGACAATTTAATACAAACCATAGAACAAAAACTCACTAAAAAAAGAGCCATTAAACAAGGTGCTATGCAACAATTGTTAACACCTAAAGATGATTGGGAGGTTAAGAAGTTGGGGGATATTGGGGAAGGAATAATTGGGCTTACTTATTCTCCAAATGATGTGAACAAAACAGGTACTTTGGTATTAAGGTCTTCAAATGTACAAAATGGACAATTATCATTTAAGGATAATGTTTTTGTTGAAATGAACTTACCAGAGCGGGTTATTGTAAGAGAAAACGACATATTAATATGTGTAAGGAATGGTAGTAAAAGACTTATTGGAAAATGTGCTTTAATTGATAAACAAACTGAAGGAAGTGCATTTGGAGCTTTTATGACAATATATAGAAGTAAATACGCAAAATTTATATTTTATGTATTTAAAAGTCATCATATACAACGACAAATTGATGAAGTAATGGGTGCAACTATTAATCAAATAACAAATAAAGATTTAAATTCTTTTGAAGTTCCATTTCCCTCAGAAGAAGAACAAACCCATATCGCCACAATCCTTTCTGATATGGATGCAGATATTACTCTATTAGAGCAAAAGCTATCTAAATATAGAATGCTAAAGCAAGGGTTAATGCAAAATTTGTTAACGGGTAAAATTAGGTTGGTATGAAATTTAAGAACACAAGTGATTTAGTCAATAAAATAAATACTGCTTTAGGAGCATTCTGTAAAGAATTTGGTAGCAAAAGAAAAGAATTAGCAAATGTAAACAGAGCACCCCAAGAAAGTGCATTGTTTAAACATTATAATGAGTCAAATGATTGGGCAATAAACCAAGGAGGAGCTACTGAAATTCAATATTTCATTTCTTTTGATAGTGATGCATTAGAAATTAGATATGGTTTGGGTTTCAATACGCAATTTGTTCCTCATAAAAATGAAATGTCTGCTGTAGAATATATGCAGCCTTTTATGGATGCTTTTTTAAAACACGAAACTCAAATAAAAAAGTTACTCCCAGAGTACAACTTTGTTTATGGAAATGAAGAGCAACTTAAAAATCCGCAACACAATCAATACACACTTTTTGGTAAGATAGTGCAAACAGAAAAACAAGCTGACACCTATTTTATAAAAGATAGTGTATTCAATAGTTTGATTGAAGATTTAAAAACTCAATTTGAAGCGTATCAAATTATTTTTAAAGAGAGGAATAATTTGAAGGAAACAGTAATATAAAATGGTAATTCCAGGAGTAATACCGAAGTTGTTAATAAGTAAAATTAGGTTGGTATGAGTGAAGAAGTAGAAATTTTAAAATCCATTAAACAGTTAATTGATTATAGTTTTTTTATTCCAGCTTATCAGCGTGGCTACAGATGGGATACTGCACAAGTCTATAGCTTATTAGATGATATTAGTGGGTTTGAAACCAATTTTAATTCATTTTATTGTTTACAGCCCTTTGTTCTTAAACAAGTAAACCAAAAATCCAACACTTATGAATTAATTGATGGACAACAACGAGCAACTACTATATACTTGATTCTCACCTATTTTAAAGAGCAAACTTATGAATTAACGTATAAAACCAGAGGTGATGATGAAACTGGTGTAAATACATTTTTACAGAAATTATCATCTCTAGAAACACCAAGCTATTCATTTACAGATGAACTTACCGATTATAACGAATTTGATGATAAAGTTTCTTTGTTTTGGAAGGAAAAAATAGCTAAAGATTGTCCAGAAATTAGCACAGTTGATAATTTTTATTTTTATCGAACATATGCAGTAATAAAAAATTGGAGCTCAAAACTTAACAAAGAAGAACAAAAAGATTTTTTAAAAAAATTACTTGAGCAAACCAAAGTGATTTGGTATGTAGAAGATTTAGACGCAATAGAGAAAAAAATTATTAAAAAGTTTATAAACTTTAACGAGGGTAGAATTGAATTAGAGCAAGCCGAATTAATAAAAGCTTTATTTGCTCTTGAATTAAAGAAAATACCCAATAATGTACAGCAAAAATATGAAGAAAATCAATTTGCTGATGAGTGGAATCAGATAGAACATCAAATGGGTGAAGATAAATTTTGGCAGTTTGTTTCAAAAAGTAAAAATGACATAAACATTGCAAATAAAATCAACCTTCTGTTCCAATTATACAATGGTTTTGGAAAATCTGAAGATTATTTTTATAATTATCGTCAATTTGAAAAAGCTTTTAAATTAAACGAAGAGAGTAAAAAACCACAATGGAAAGATATAGTAGGGCTTTATAATGGTCTAGAAGAATGGTATTTTGATAGAACTTCTTACCACTTAATTGGTGCTATTATTCATTTAACTAATAGCAATATTTCCGAAGTAATTAATGACGCTAAAAAATCGGATAATAAAATTCAGTTTCGTAATACTCTGCGTGATACTATAAATTCATTCTTTAAAAAAAATAATATTTGGAAAGACTCATTTAACCCTAACAAGATAAAATATGGCGATTCAGCAGTCTTTAAACTTTTACTTCTCTATAATATATCGCTAACACAAATAGATGAAGTAGACTCGTTTTTTCCTTTTCACCGTTTTTACAATGTAAACAGCTGGAATATAGAACACATTTTGGCAAAAAATGATGATGGTTTAGAGAGTTATGAAGAATTTAGGAACTACAGTGTTGAAACAATAGAATTGATCAATTCTTTACAAAAAGATGAGATTACTAAAGAAAACAGAGATCTTATTATCGAACTATGCAAAGAGTTAGACACGCAAATTGAATTAAATAAAAAAATTGAATGCAAAAAGGTTATAAAAACCATTAACGAAAAACTTGATGAGTTTTTAAGCATAAATGATTTTAATAATTTATGTTTACTAGACCAAAGTAGTAATATTAAAGTTGGGAAAAAGCCATTTCGTAGAAAACGAAACATTATTCTAAAATTGGATAAGGAAGTTAACTTAAAACCAAAGACCTACATACCTATTGGCACACAATATGTTTTTTCTAAAAAATCAACGCCTTCAGAGAATTATCAAGTTGATTACTGGAGTCAAAAAGATAAAGAATACTATCTTAATAAAGTAGAGAGTATAACTAATCAATTCTTAAAACACGAAGAAAATGGCTCAAACTAAGTCCTTTTACGACATAATTTCTAACCATATTATAGAGGTACCAATAATTCAGCGTGAGTATGCCCAAGGCAGAACTACAGATAAAGTAACATCAGTAAGAAAAAGATTTGTAGATGATTTAGTAGATTCGATTAAAACAAATGAAAAATTACACCTAGGGTTTGTTTATGGTAAAATTGTAGGTAAGGAAAATGCATCTAGAAAGGAATTAAACAAAGAAGCGATTTCATCAATTCTGAATGCTGTAAAATTTTATGCAGAAAATTTAGAAATAAAAATTAATGCAGAAATTGAAAACCTAGAAACAACAGATAGTAATAATGCAGTAATACTTAAATTTATTCCATTAGATGGTCAGCAAAGATTAACTACACTATATTTACTTCATTGGTATTTATACCTAAAGGGAGCTAAAACAAACGAAATAGCATGGTTCAATAATTTTAAATATTCAAATAGAAAAGCTCCTTTAGCATTTTGTAAAGAGTTAGTTAAAGAAGAAAATGTTAAGATCATCAGATCAAAACATAAAAAAACACCTCATACAGATATAAATGAACTAATACAGAACACGAGTTTTTATCTTAAAAAGTGGAGCAAAGACCCTTCTGTAAGAGGAATGCTGGTAATGTTGAGAACCATAGAAAAAGCCTTTTCATACAATTTTGATTTCACAAAAATTAATATTGAAAATCTGCCATTCGAATTTGATTTTATGGATTTAGATTCCTTAAACCAAACCGATGAACTTTATGTAAAAATGAACTCAAGAGGAAAACAGTTGTCAGATTATGAGCACTTTAAATCTTGGCTTCAAGAGTATTATAATGATGATAATGAAAAAGAATGGCTCTCAACTTTTTGGAAAAATATAGATACTCTTTGGCTAAATTATTTTTGGAGAAATATGGATGCCAACTTTAGCTCTCTGGATAATTTTTACTATAACTTCATCAAAAATATAGCCTTAATGCATTGTTTGGCTTCAAATACAACAGTCCCAGTTGATGCGTTTAAAGAATTATATGGACTAATTCGTAATTCAGAAGTGTATGATGGTTCAAAAATTGCATATATTTCTTTAGAAAAATTCACTATTAAATGGGAAGAAGATGAAGAAGAAAAAAGCTACTTTATTTTTAATAAAGAAACTCTAAAATTTATTGAAAAAATATTTCAATCATTATTATTTTTAGAGCAAGATAATCATTTTAAAGATTTAGAATTAGATGATATTTTGACTGCTCCATTTATCGATTTTAGAATAACAGATTTATTTTTAAAGTCAAAATTGTTTACTCCGTCACTTTGGCATTCAGTATATATTTACACATTTTTCATCTTTATAAATGAGAGAGAATTTGAAGATTTTTCAGTAGAGTCTTTTAAAGGTTGGCTAAGGGTTACTCGAAATATTATTTACAATACATATATTCAGAATCTTGATAATTACAGTAATGCGCTAAAACAACTAAATTATTTATCCAACTATAAATTCAACATATCTGAATCAATATTATCAAAAAATATCAAAAACAATTTCTTTGATAATGATCAATTTGAAGAAGAAAAAATAAAACTGAATTTATTAAAAGATAACAGCTGGAAAGAGCCAATAATTAAAATTGAAAACCATTCTTATTTTTATGGACAAATAAACTTTATCTTAAATTTTGCTAAGGAAGAAGAAGACTATTCACTATCTCTATTTAAGGGTTACTGCAAACAATTATATAAATTGTATGATGAGGATATAAGAACTTTTGATAAAAAAATACTTGAACGGTTTCTACTATGTCAAGGTTTTTATTTGCCTTATTATAAATCGGATAATATCTTCTGTAGTTCATCAGCTGGAGGACTCAGAACACGAAATGAAAACTGGCGCTTATTTTTTAAAGGTAATAAAATAGGACTATTAAAAGAGGGTATTGATAAGTTAAAAGAAGATGTTAATAGAGATTCACTTGAAAATTTTATTGATGATTATATTCAAAATTCACAACTTGCTAAAAATCATTGGCAGTATCTTTTCCTTAAATATCCTGAAACTATTAAATATTGTAAAGCAACTGCTATTAGAAAATTTTCAGATAATGATGTCCGTTTACTTAAAGGTTTTCCTATTACAGCATATCATGCTGAATTAAGAACCTACAGCTTCTTTTTAGAACATAAAAATAATGAAGCAACAAGTCAAAACAGAATAGCGCCTTCCAAATTTTTGCCATTTAGTTATTTTTGGCATTTTGAAGAAATGACTACAGATGGACACCCTGGTTGCTATTTAAGTGGTATAAAGTATAATAACAAAGAATACAAACTTGATATTAGGTATTCAAAATCAGATAATGGTAATTTTGAGTTTTCTTTTTTTCATAATACATATGAAATTGAAAATAGAGATTCAGAAATCAATTTAGAGAGTATTGGATATGTTTACGATGAGAATTTTAAACATTTCTATAAGTTAATATCACACAATAAGACTTTAAATGAGTTGGAACGGTTAACTAATTATCTTAAAAACTATGACTAAAGTAGGCAGTATAGAACGTATCACACAAAATAGAGTTGTTAAGTTATTCCAAGAAGAATTAGGCTACACCTATTTAGGCGATTGGCAAGAAGATAGAGAAAATAGCAATATAGAGGAAGAATACCTAACAAAGTATTTGTTCAAGAAAGGCTATAACAATGCTCAAATTATCAAAGCTATTTACGAGCTAAAAACTACTGCCAATAATTTTAGTGATAGCCTGTATACTACTAATAAAAATGTCTACGAGTTATTACGTTATGGTGCTGATATAAAAACAGAAATAGGTAAAAACACAGAAAAAGTTCATTTTATAGATTGGCAAAATTGGGCGTTAAATGATTTTGGCATTGCAGAAGAAGTGACCATAAAAGGCAACAAAACCAAGAGACCAGATATTGTTATTTATGTAAACGGTATTGCATTAGGGGTTTTAGAACTAAAAAGAAGTACGATAACTATAAATGATGGTATTCGTCAAAATATAACCAATCAGCAAGATCGTTTTATTCAACCCTTTTTCGCTACTGTACAATACCTTTTTGCAGGTAATGATACAGAAGGGTTACGTTATGGTGCAATTAATACTCCTGAAAAATGGTATTTAAAATGGAAAGAAGATATTGAAGATAACAGTAGAAATCTGTTAGATAAGTATCTTTTAAAAATGTGCGATAAAAAACGCTTTTTAGAAATCATTTATAACTTTATTGTTTTTGATGGTGGTATAAAAAAATTACCAAGAGTACATCAATACTTTGGTGTTAAAGAAGCTCAGAAGCATATCAATAGATATGAAGGTGGTATAATATGGCACACACAAGGAAGTGGTAAAAGTATCACAATGGTGTATTTAGCCAAATGGATTTTAGAGAATAATGCAAATGCAAGAGTAGCAATTCTTACAGATCGTGATGAATTAGATAAACAGATAGAATCTGTCTTTAAAGCTACAGAAGAGAAAATTTATCGGACAAAAAGTGGTAGAGATTTAATGGAAAAATTAAGCACTCCTACCCCACGTCTTTTATGCTCACTAGTACATAAGTTTGGTAAAAAGAATACAGGTAATTTTAATAATTTCATAAAAGAAATAGAAAGTCAACCCTCACAAACCGTTGGAGAATTATTTGTATTTGTAGATGAATGTCACCGTACACAAAGTGGTCGTTTACATCGCACAATGAAAGCAATGCTACCCAATGCTGTTTTTATTGGGTTTACGGGTACACCCCTATTAAAAAAAGATAAAAGTACAAGTATAGAAATTTTTGGAAAATACATTCATACCTATAAATTTAATGAAGGTGTAGAAGATGGTGTTATTTTAGACTTGGTGTATGAAGCCAGAGATATTGACCAAAGAATAACATCTTACAAAAATATTGATGAATGGTTTAATTTAGCTACAGATAATTTAAACGATTTTCAGAAATCTGAGTTAAAAAAGAAATGGGGAACAATGCAAAAAGTATTGAGCAGCCGTTCTCGCATGGAAAAAGTAGTGAATGATATTCTTTTAGACTTTAGAAGAAAGCCAAGGTTAAAAACTCAAAGAGGAAATGCCATTTTAGTTGCAAGTTCTATTTATGAAGCATGCAAGTATTACGAGTTATTTCTTAAAACATCTCTAAAAAATAAATGTGCAGTGGTTACATCTTACAGTCCTCATACAAGTGATATTACAACTGAAGACACAGGTGCAAGCACAGATACAGAAAAAGAGTTTATGTATAATTTATATACAGAAATGCTAGGCTCAAAATCTACGGAACAATATGAAGATTGGGCAAAAGCAAAGTTTGGCAATGAACCTGCCAATATGCAACTCTTAATTGTAGTATCTAAATTGTTAACAGGTTTTGATGCACCAAGTTGTACCTATTTGTATATTGATAAGAGTATGCAAGATCATGGTTTATTCCAAGCAATTTGTAGGGTAAATAGATTAGATACAGACGACAAACAATTTGGTTACATCGTTGATTATCAAGATTTATTTAAAAAAGTTGAAAACGCAGTAGCTGTCTATACCACAGATTTAGATTATGATAATTTTGAAGCGAAAGACATAGATATTATGCTTCAAGACCGCTTAAAAATTGGTAAAGAGCGTTTGGATAACGCTTTAGAAGAAATACATATTTTATGTGAACCTGTAGCATATCCAAAAGATACGTTGGCGTATATCCATTACTTCTGTGGGAATACAGAAATTGAAGCAGAATTAAAATCAAAAGAAACACAACGAACAGCATTGTATAAAAAAACCGTTTCCTTAATTCGTTCTTATGCAAATATTGCTGATGAAATGGAAGAAGCTGGTTATTCAGAAAGTGAAATAATTTCCATAAAAAAAGAAATGGATCATTACTTAAAACTACGGGAAGAAATAAGACAAGCAAGTGGTGAAACATTAGATTTAAAAACTTATGAAGCAGATATGCGTCATTTAATTGACACCTATATTCAAGCAGATGAACCCGAAACAATTTCACCTTTTGATGGGATGACTTTATTAGATATTATTGTTAAATCAGGTATAGCAGATGCCATAAATTCTATGAAAGATGGTATCAAGTCTAATCAAGGAGCTGTAGCAGAAACTATTGAGAATAATGTTAGAAAAAAAATCATAAAAGAACATTTAATTGACCCTGCTTTTTTTGAAGAAATGTCTAAATTATTAGCCGAAATAATAAAAGAGCGCAAAGCAAATGCTATAAGTTATGCAGAGTATTTAGAAAAGATTGCTGAATTGGCTAAAAAGGTAAATGAAGGTAAAAATGAAGAGACTCCAGAAACGTTAGTAACCATAGCACAAAGAGCTCTATATAATAATTTGGATAAAAATGAAGCATTAGCAATGAAAATTGATGGTGCTGTAAAAAAAGTAAAAAGAGATGGTTGGCGTGGTAATTTACCAAAAGAAAGAGAAATCAAGGCAGAGATTTATAAACAATTAGCATCTTATTCAGTAGATACAGGGATTGACATTTGTAATGAACCGCCTGAACCTTATGGCATGGGAAATAAAGTAGAAACAATCTTTAAACTAATCATAGAACAACCCGAATATTAATGCAAAACATTCAATTAGGAAATATTAATATTGAAGTAGAACAAAAAGATATTAAAAATATTCATTTAAGTGTGTATCCACCAAATGGTGTTGTTCGTATTTCTGCTCCAAACAGAATGGATATAGATACCATTCGTGTATTTGCATTAAATAAATTAAAGTGGATTAAAAAGCAACAAGAAATTTTTAAGAATCAAGAAAGAGAGACTCCAAGAGAATATTTAACAAAAGAGAGTCACTACTATTTAGGGAAACGATATTTATTAGAAGTGATAGAACATAATTATCCACCAAAGGTTATTTTAAAGCATAATACCATAGAATTATTTATCAGACCAAATACCACAGAAGAAAAAAGGCAAGAAATTTTAGAAGAATGGTATCGATCAAAGTTAAAAGAATTAATACCAAAGCTAATATCCAAATGGGAAAAAGCAATTGGTGTTCAATCTAATGAGTTTGGTATTAAAAAAATGCGTACAAAATGGGGTACTTGTAATACAGAAGCAAAAAGAATATGGTTTAATTTAGAATTAGCTAAAAAACCGATAGAATGTATTGAGTTTATAGTGGTTCACGAGTTAGTTCATTTATTAGAACGCACGCACAACGAAGTTTTTATAAAATACATGAATGAGTTTATGCCTAAATGGAGATTTTATCGTGAAGAATTAAACAAACTACCTTTTAGACACGTAGATTGGAAATATTAGAAAAAAAAGCAATTAAGAGATGAATAATTTAGTAGTAATTTTAGGAGCAGGTTTTTCATTTCCAGCAGGTTTACCTTTAGCAAATGATATCAAAAAACGTTTTAACAGAGTTCAAAAAGAAAAACTACTATTAGCAAGTTCTAGTGAATGGATGTGGATAGATGATAAAGATGATATTTCAATAAATAATGGGTTATTAGGTTTTGACCATTTAGCTTATTCATATATTTTAAATGAAATTGTTAAAGCCTATAATGATGATGTTGATGATTTTGATAATTATGAAGTTTTCTTCTCTTACGTTTTAGATAAATTCAACGATTTAAATTGGTTTAAAGAAATTTATAGTAGAGCAAAATATGAACTTATTAACGATAAGCCTTATTTAGTTTCTGAACCTAAACCTCACGCCTCATATCTCTTTCCTTTTAATAGTGAACCATACATAAAAAAAATACAGGATTTATTTAATTATCTTATAGGTGATATGTTATTTGTCTCAAATGCAACAGTAGATAACTCAATTTCTGAATATGTGAAGTTTATAGATTATTTACAGAAATTTGATAGGGTTGATATCTTTACGCTTAACCACGATTTATTATTAGAAAAAATACTTTCTAAAAAAGAAGTTTCATTTTGTAGAGGTTTTTCTTTAGATAATTCTGATGTGTATTATGAAGATAATCCTTTGCCTATATTTAATAATCATTTTATTGATAAAATAAACATTCATAAATTACACGGTAGTACAGACTTTTTTAAATTTCAACATTTTAATAATGATGCAGGTCTATTTTGGAATCCTACAGAAAAGTATAATTATTTTGTAACACAAAGTTATAATGCAAAACATTATGCTGTTAGAGTAAATCCAATAACAAAAAAGGTTGAACAGGATATGAACTTTGATATAATTCCAAAGTTTATAACAGGTACAAAGAAAACAAGTATAATTTCAAATGATATAATGTATTCTCAATTATTTAAGAATTTTGAAAATGCGATAAGTGGTGCTTCTCAATTATTAATATCTGGATATTCATATGGTGATGAACATATAAATAATGAATTAAAGAAGAGAGATGATATTAAAATTACAAACCAAAATCCATTTAATAAATATCCTTTTGGAGCAAGAAAAACTAGAGAGATAAATAGCCTAAAAGATTTAGTTACTTAATTAAATAAACCTTTAAGGCTAACTATAAATACAACTTTATTAATTATCTTCTATCTCGTCAACTTCTTCATTTCCTCCTTTTAGCTTTTCTTCTAATTCCTTGATTTCAATAGCTTCCTTTAAAGTTTTAATTTTTTCAGCATTTTTATCTCCAAAGATTGAGCTTCTCAAAGAATCAATTTCTCCAAAATGCAAAGAGTCTGTTTTACCACTAACAGTATATATACTACCTAAACCAGGATATAATTTAAAAGTAATATTTTTTAGTTTTTTTGGTGCGGCAAAGATTTTTCCCATTTGAGGAATAGCTAATGTAGCTTCACTTAAATTTTTATTATCCATCATTACCTTGTATTTAACGTTTGCAGGCACTCTATAATAAAAACTTCCTTCTTCAATTCCTCCTTTTTTGACGTCTATAGCTTGTGAAATACTTGTATTTGCATATACTAAATTTAATGAAACGGTACTAGTTTTATCAGTTGATGAAAACGAATGATTAAATGGTAATTTTTCAGTATTAGGCTTATTATTATCGTGTGGGTTAGTATCGTATAGTCTTTCAAAACCTTTAATTTTAACATATTTAAGTATGTTAACAGGTGAAGAGATTTTTTCTGGATCAAACTCAAAACTATACTTTATAGTTTTAGTTTTTACTGTAGCTGTAAATTTTGAGACTATATTGCTTTTTATTTTATTTAGTTCTTTTACACGATATTCTAGCTGCTCTTTTGAAATACCATCTGGACCTTTTGAAAGTAAATTTGTTATTGCTTTATTTACATCATTTAAGTTTTTTAATTCATTTTTAACGAATTCAGGTAAAGCAACACAAACAGTACCACTATCTGTTGTACCAAGAAAAAAACTAGCTCCTCCTGCAATATCAGAAACAATATTCAAAGTTGTAATTACAGCAGGTATTATTTGACTCTCATTAGATAATTCTGCTGAAGATAATTCACCATTAGAAGCATATTCTAATTTAAAATCACTTTTATTTAGAAATTTTTGATTAAAATCTAATTGATAAATAGCATTATCATCTAAATAAGCATTATTAGTAATACTAACTTTATCTATCGTATAGGTTGTGTTATCATTAATCTTATTTAATATACCTTTTGGTACGCCTAAACATTCAGCATATTTAAAGTAAATGCCTTTTGTGGTTTTTGTTTGCTTTAAACTAAACTCTGTATTTATATAAGTTTTTGGGAGTGTATAATAAAAACCATTATTAGAGCTTTCTGATTTATCTAAAGGTACAGATTTTAAATGCACACAGGCAAACATAATTGATGTTAACAGTAATAATGTAAATACTTTTTTCATTTTTTTATTATTTAAAAGGTTCAGATTGTAAAAATGATTTACTAGCCCAAGAGAAATCAATAGTTGGGAAGATGTCGTGATATTCGTCCATTAACTTGATTAAAGAATTAGAAAACTCAATATAACTATCAATGTATTTTTCTTCAAAAGTTTCTACTAAAACATTATTAAAAGCATTATAAGGAATATTATTACCATCAGAAGTTGCTCCAATATAAATAATGTCTAAGTTTGGTTTTTTACGTTTATCCTTCAAGGAAATATGAGTTTCAGCTAAAGTAACATTCAAAGAATCTGTGTAGATAATATTACCCTCTATTTTTAGGTTTTCTAAGTTAAGGTCTTTATTAATTTTCCAAGATTTATCATTTCCTTTATATTCTTGAAATAAGCCTTCATAAAGTTTAGGGGTTTTTATCTGCCTAACCACCATTTTTTGAATACTGCCAGAATTACAAGCTTCTATGATGAAAACTACTTTAGCATTACATTTAGTAGAATTAAGTATTTCATATATTTCATCATCTAATACTTCTCTATCCTTTAAAACAAGTGTTTCATCTTTTTTATCATCATCTTTTTCATCCCCACTAATATCTGGCTTTTGCCCTCCGTGTCCATAAAAATAAAAAACAAATAAATCGTCTTTTTTTAAACTTTGAATTTTCTTTTTTAAAATTTTAATAAATTCTTCACCAGTTGGATTAGATAATTTTTCAATATCATCAAAATCCTTATCTTCTAAAGCATCTTCAATATTATCTCTATAGTAATCTCCATCTTGTGTTGCTGTGTTACTATAACTTTTAAGGTCAGTATCCTCAACACTTATTAACAAAGCAATTTTTTTTCCACTAGTTTCTGAATTTTGCATATTATTTCTGCATAAATTTGAACCTACAAAAAGAAAACTGAAACAAGTTAATAATAATATTTTCATAATTAATTTTAGATTATAAATATATATGAAATAATTAACTGTGTCAATACCTATGATTAGGTATTAATTTAAAATAGATTAAAAAAAATTATTGTTTTATTAAAAGAGCAATTTTTAATTAATAAAATCACTTTTTAAAACTGTTTAAGTTTTTTTTTGTTAGTGTGCAATTCTTAAATAAGTGTCCTTATATAATGTATGTTTTAATTTGATGTTTTGTGTCTATCGCAATCATTGATAAATGGATGTATTAAGTATATATTTTCTGAAAATTTATACCTATCAATTAGCGCGCTTTGTTGGGCACACAATAAATAATCTAAAGCATCCCCCACAACCCAAAATCCAAATTTTAACGAAAAAGTAAAAACCCTCTGTTTTTTGTGTTGCTCCCCGCTCCAACGCATAGTTGGTTTTATGTCACAATACTTGTAGCCAACGCTAAATGGCACATTTCTTTTTTTATTTGAAGTTAGTTATTTTTTTAAAAATAGAACAATAAAAAAAGCAAAGAGCCATTGCCAACGCTCAAACA
>TARA_R110001592_G_scaffold52511_8_pt1 | contig 27605 bp, 30 predicted proteins | sample TARA_R110001592 | Tara Oceans TARA_R110001592 (sample SAMEA4398387) | marine metagenome | biome: Polar Biome; feature: [SRF] surface water layer (ENVO:00010504); material: water (ENVO:00002006), including particulate matter (ENVO:01000060) such as... | depth 5 m | reverse complement strand
TTCAAAAAATCGTACTTTTTGAAAAGTAAGAGTTTTTCAACAGTATCAACTTGTAGAAATCGTCATTGTCCAAAGTGTCAGGCCAGCGCAGCCAAACGGTGGGTTACCTATCACGTTATACCCACCGGATTGCGATCTCAAACAGCCGTTTAGTGGCCATTAATGATCAGGGCGTGAGTTTTAAATGGAAGGATTATCGTTCTCGAGACCACTATCGACATAAAGTGATGACATTAAGTGTAGATGAGTTTATCAGGAGATTCTTGTTACATGTGTTACCAAGTGGCTTTCATCGCATTCGGTACTATGGCCTTTTTGCCAATGCGAACCGTGTCGAGAATCTGGCGAAAGCGCGAGCCATGATAGACGTACCAAACCTACTTGTGACTAAAAGTACGGAGGATAATCCGGCTTCATCCATATGCTATCACTGCCCAAAATGTGATTCGGTGATGGTCATCATGAGTTATTTTGAATCAGGACACCAACCCTGTGCGCCACCGATACGAGAGGCCGCTTAAATGTGTCATTTGTATAAACAAAACATGAATCTGAAGGGCATAAAACGGAGTGTCATAAATCAAGTTACGCCTATCATCAGACTTTCTGTGTTTTTGTATTCTTCGCTTGCACTTGAGCTAACAATGTCAACATTAAAACGAAGCGCACAGGAGTGGAAACAGCCCCAACATTACTATGAATGCCCTGAATGGCATCATTCAATCATCAATGACTCTATAACTATCCCCATAGCTCATCAGTTATACAATCATCCAGCATCTGACTCCGCGGTTTCGTCCTTGCGGCTTTATCCAACATCTGCCCGCTAGGGTTTAGAGGTAAACGAAGAATATTTTTGTGCGGGCAGACGTCGGATAACCCTAAAAATAGGCGTCATTTAAAATGTATTCCTTATATCTGTTTTGATGCAAATTTTTGATTACTACGCTCAAGCTCGATAGTCTGCAATATTTTGTATTAGATAATAATAGTAAAGTAAGTTTTCTTCCCTTGTTTATACCTCTTATTAAAAAGCCATTTTATGGCAATCTTTGTCATTGAAAGATATACTTGAGGTTGGTTTAAATAATATCTGGAGTCAAATTATGGCAACTATGAATATATCTCTTCCTGACTCTTTGCGCGAATGGGTAGAATCAAAGTCTCAACAGGGATCTTATGCAAATAAAAGCGACTACGTGCGTGATCTAATTCGTAGAGATCAGCTTCAATCTCAAAAACTTAAAGCAATGCAAGATGCGGTTTCAAAAGGGCTAGAAAGTGGCGAACCAAAAGCTTTCGATAAAAGTGCTTTCAAGCAACGAATGAAAGGTAGCTTATAATTGGATAAATTTAGGTTACTACCAGAAGCTGAAAAGGACTTGGAGTCTATCTGGCAATACACAGTTGAGCACTGGGGTATTGATCAAGCAGATTACTATATTGATGGTTTAGTCGATATTTTCAAATTGCTTTCTGATAATCCTTTAATGTGCCGCGAACGAAATGAATTTAAGCCTTCAGTTTATATTCATCATCACGCACATCACTTAATCATCTTCGTGCTGTCTAATGCTGGAATAGATATAGTGCGTGCGTTACATGAATCGATGGATATAGATACTCACTTAGACTAATCAAATACGTCCGCTATGTCGTAACATTACATTAAAGGGGTCAAGAATGAAAAAGGTAAGTTGGGATTATTAACGGGATAAGGGAACTGATCTTCCCATTACCCGAATTTATTTGGCAAGGTTGACGTTAATGTTGGTAAAAAGCCGCGGGTATAAATATTTCACCTTCTATGTAGTTAGCGCGTATTTTCTCTTATTTGAAGCGGTCGTCACACAAGCCAGTTCAACAACGAAGTATTCGGCTTGCTTTAATCAGGCTGAAACCTACTACGAACAAATCTATTGCGAAATAAAAGCTAAGGGCCAGGGTGTCTCACTCCCTTCATTTGTAGATTTTAGAAAGAATAACGAACAAATGCAGGCCTTGCTTCTAAAACGTAAAGCTGAAGCTTTAAACATTCCTTTCACCATGCAACAGAAAAAGAGCGTGGTATCCAAGAAAACTTAACAACCACCGTCTAAAGACGGTGGTTGTTAAGTACTATTGAAGACTGATATTCAATATCGCACTCTTTTTATAAAACGGTATAATGCCCAAGATTTTTTTCTGATAAATACATATCTATAAAACGAGATAATTATGACTCCAGTTTTAAACCAAGCTATTCAAGCATCTGTTCAAATAGCACTACAAGAAGACATTGGTACTGGCGATATTACTGCTCAATTAATTTCTGATGAAAAAAATGCAGTCGCAAACGTTATTACCAGAGAAAATGCCGTTATTTGTGGAATAGACTGGGTTAATGAAGTTTTCAAAAGTGTCTCTGACAAATTATGTATCGAATGGTTTGTTAAAGATGGCGATAAAGTATCGGCAAATACAACATTATTTAAAATAACGGGTCCAGCACGCGCTATTTTAACCGGCGAAAGAGCGGCGCTAAACTTTTTGCAAACTCTATCTGGTACTGCCACTTTAAGTCATGAGTATGCAAAAAAAGTCGCTCACACAAAGGTACAATTATTAGATACGCGTAAAACAATTCCTGGCCTTAGATTAGCTCAGAAATATGCCGTCAAATGCGGTGGTTGTTTTAATCATCGTTTAGGACTGTATGATGCATTCCTTATAAAAGAAAACCATATAATGGCGTGCGGTGGTATAAATGAAGCAATTCAACAAGCCAGAATCATCGCACCAAATAAAACGGTAGAAGTTGAAGTTGAAAACTTACAAGAGTTTGAACAAGCCTTAAATGCAAATGCAGACATTATCATGCTGGATAACTTTACTTTAGCTGATATGAAACAGGCCATTTCTCAGAATCAGGGTAAAGCAAAGCTTGAAGCTTCAGGCAATGTGAATTTTGACACCCTTGTACCGATAGCAGAAACTGGCGTCGATTACATTTCTATTGGTGCGCTCACAAAAGACTGCAAATCTATCGATCTTTCTATGCGAATCAGTATTTAAAGGGCGAGTTACATTCCCTTACACACCGTTACAGATAGCATCAGGTCTTAGTCAGAATTTATAATTAGACTATCAGACCTGATTACTACCACATTATATTTGACCTTTTTGAGCTAACACCTAATGGAATAGAAGGACTATGCATAGCCGATTCACCAACCCTCATGACATAAACCTTCATAAAACAAGCGTTATCAGCTTAATCTCTCTTTTGGTGATGTCATTTGCTCATTTCTTTGACACACAAATTCTTGGTTTTACAGCATCCTCTGTTACAAATACTCCTTACCCATTTTTTATACAAACTGGCTTAGCGTTAGTACTCGTTTTCTATTTTTCACATAAAGCCTTAATTCCTATTTTCCTAGCTTCTTTCATTAATGTGATTAGCCTGAATGAACCTGAACTAACAAACCAATTATTCTTATTTCACGCTTTTCAAGGGATTGCTTTATGCCTTCAAAGCATTGTTATCTATTTATCGTTTGATAGAAGCGTTCACAAAGGCAACCCCTTTTCCAGCAGTCACAACCTTATAACCTTTATCGGCATTACAACATTTTCAGCATTAATAGTTAGTTTTTTAATGACGCTTAATCTGAGTAGTTTTACCGCCGCGCAAGTAACCAGCAGTACGTTTATTAGTATATTTTTAACAAACTTAACCAGTTTAATCACGATTTCGAGTTTATTCTTTGCCTTTATAAACCACTCGTCTCGCATAAAACAAAATACTCATCCTATAGAGTGGTTAATTGGGCTATCGATATCGGTTATTTGTATTTATTTTTCTATTAATCTGCATTCTGCCTTTATCCTTATTTCTGTGCCCTTATTCATGTGGACCGCAACACGCTTTAATCAGTTAACCTGCTGTTTTATTATTCTGATAGGAAGCTTTCTTAGTGCATACTTTTTTAACAACAGCGTCTTCAGTTATGGACTACAAGACTTTCCAATTTTTACGCCACAACTTATTACCTTATTACTGATTCTTAGTACTTTATACTTCAGCGCATTGCGTTCCGACCAGCGAAAAATTGAATTCAATCTTGAAGAAATTGTAGATCAAAGAACTCGTGACCTGGTATTCGCCAACCAGGAATTAAGAGATGAGGTATTTAATAGAGAGCTAGCTGAAAAGTCATTTCATCATAGTTCGTCCAGATATAAGGCTTTGTTTGAAACAGCCGGGATACCCATAATTGTTTTAGACTCTAAATTCAAAATAAAACAATGGAACACAGCAGCAGAAATCCAGTTTTCTTACACTAAAGAAGCCGTTCTAGGAAAAAACTTTATTAGCCTATTTATCCCTGAAAGTATTCAGGATGAAACAGCCTGGAAGTTTACAAAAATACTTGAAAGTGGCATGAACAAAGAAAATATGGAAACCGAAGTGCTTAGCTATGATGGTGTTCGTCATACTATGCTTTGGAATATGAATCATTTTGATGACAAAGTTGATTCTAATAATCAAAAGCAACTTCTGTTAATTGGACAAAATATTTCAGAAATAAGAAAAACACAGAATCAACTACATTATTTAGCGCATTTCGACCCGCTTACTGATACTGCCAATCGTCGTTTATTTGAAGATAGATGTGCACAAGCCATACATTCTTCCATACGCCATAAAAAACAAATCGCTCTTATTGGTTTAGATATCGATCATTTTAAACGCATCAATGACACCTTCGGCCATGATGTTGGTGATCAGTTTTTGATTGCCCTCGCAAATCGCTTAAAAGAGTGCGTTCGTAAAGAAGATACCATTGCGCGCTTGGGCGGCGATGAATTCGCGATTTTACTTGCGAGCATTTCAGGCCCTGAAGGTGCTGAGACGGTTGCTCGAAACATTCTAGATACCATTATTCAACCTATCGTGATTCAAGGACAAGAACTTATAGTCACATCAAGCATTGGCATTACTATTTGCCCAGACGATGCGTTGCAATATGCCGATTTATTAAAAAATGCTGATATGGCAATGTATAGAGCAAAAAATGCAGGACGCAATAACATTCAATTTTATAGCCCTGAAATGAATGATGAAATGCAAACACAATTGCGCATTGAAAAAGAATTACGTTCTGCGATTCAATTGAATCAATTCAAGCTTTTTTATCAACCTATTATTGATATAGAGACTGGAGAAGTACTAGCTTTGGAGGTACTTCTTAGATGGGAGCACCCTGAAAAAGGTCTAATACAGCCCGATTATTTTCTTGATATTGCTGAACAAACAGGCCAATTAACAGAAATTGGCAATTGGGTTATCAAGAATGCCTGCCTTCAAGGTCGAGCGATTCATCAATGGTCTAAATCACCGATACAAATAGCACTAAACATTTCAAATAAACAGTTCACTCATCCTCGACTAGTTGAAATGATCAAGAAAATTTGCGCTGAAACTCACTTTCACCCAAGAAATTTAATTTTAGAAATGTCTGAAAGCACGATCACTCAGAACATGGATCTATCTTTTTCAACACTGAATAGTCTTAGTGCTTTAGGCGTATCTTTAACGATAGATGGCTTTGGTACAGGACTATCATCTCTCAGACAATTAAAAAGCATTCCGATCAACATGATCAAAATTGACCGCACCTTTGTCAAAGGAATCCCTGGTGATGAAAGCGATATGGCAATCACTGAAACATTATTAGCAATTGCAGCACAAATGGATTTAAAAACGTTCGCAGCAGGAGTTGAGACGAGTGAGCAGGAAGCATTTTTGAAAATTAATGGTTGTCGCTATGCGCAGGGTTATCTTTACACTCCGCCCTTGCCTTTCAAAGCACTGCCAGAGTTATTCTCGAAAATTGAGGCTGGACATAATTTAAGCGAAGGACACCAGATTTTCCTTCCTTTCAATGAGGAACAAAAAACAGAGTCTTTTGCTTCCTCACCGACAAATATCTATAAATTAAAGCATTAAATGCTTATGTAACTCTTCAAACTGCTGAGTTAAAGTATGCTTAGGCGCAAAGTAAATTAGCGGTTTACTTGCCTGATGAGACTCTTTCATTTTAATAGAAGAACTCAACTTGGTAGGCACAATAGGTAAGCCTTCACTGATTAACTCTTGAACTAGCTTATTTGGCAAACTTGCTCTTGGTTGGAATTGGTTGACGATGACGCCTTCTATCTCAAGACGGTTATTGTGATCTTCCTGAATATCCTTCAATTCACCCAGAATGGTATAAAGCGCCTGCCTGGAAAAATCGTCACAATCAAAGGGTATTAGAACTTTATCGCAAGAAATTAATGCCGAGCGCGTATAGAAGTTTAATGCTGGCGCGGTATCGATAAGAATTTCATCGAACTGGCTTTCTAAATCTCTAAGCGCATTTTTCAATTTATATATTTTATGTTTCGATTCTAATTTTCTTTCCAGAAAATCAAGCTCTGGATTTGAAGGTAAAACAAATAAATTCTGAAAAGGTGTTTGGTGTGTAAAGTCTGCAGGGTCTTTATTGAATAGATTAAAAGATAATGTTTGCTCAAAAAAGTCTGCAACTGAGTCTTTGATATCAGCAGCCGGCTTTCCCATTAAATAGTGAGTTGAGTTACCTTGAGGGTCGAGATCTACTACTAAGGTTCTTCTACCACTTGCAGCACTGACAGCAGCAAGGTTACAGGTGATGCTGGATTTTCCGACTCCCCCTTTCTGATTAAAAATAACTCGAATCATCTATCATCTCCTAATTAACTAACTTACCAATTTAATATTTTTTTAACGAATGGAACTGTAAGTTTCCGTTTTTCTATTAATGTCGCTTTATCTAGGGTATCAATAATTTTCAATAATGACGGAACGTCACGTCCACTACGCTTTAAAATAAAAGCTGATACATCATCGTCCATTAAGAATCCTTTTAATTTAGCCAATGATCTAATTAGCTCATCTTTACCCGCATCATCTAGAGGTAAAACCGTGAGTAATAATCCTGATAATAATCTTGATTCTAAATCTTTAAGATTAATATTTAATCTGGGCGCTGGGCATTTTGAAGCAATCAGCATCAGCTTTCCATTCATTTTGTAATGATTAAATATATTAAATAAAAGTATTTCTGCGTCTTGTCGTTCTTCAGTTGACAAGCTTGCTAGCCAGAGGTCCACATCATCTAAGGCTAAAAAAGAAAATATTTCGAAATATTCCAACAAATCGGTGTAATAGGTGTCTGAAATTTGCTTTCCAGATAACTCTGCTAAAGAGAAATAGGCACAGTCTGCACCTTTACTAAAGCTTGTTTCGTAATACTGAATTGCAGATGATAGTAAGTGTGTTTTTCCAACAGACTCAGGCCCAACAAGCATAATTAGGGACTCATCTTTCAGCTCAATATGGTTCTTCAAGCATTCGATCAGAATTAAGTTAGAAGCGCCTAAATAGTTTTCAAAACTTTTTTCTAGACGAGTTTGTACCGGCAGGAATAATTGGATGGTTGGACTAATTTTTTCCATATTGATTGAGCAACCCTTACTCAATGGTTTGTTTATATCGATAGGCTTTGTAACCCCACGCGATAAGATAATGAAGACCACTGATAGACGTTATCAAGGCAACTAAATATAAACCGTAGTCTATTGCCCAAATTGGCATAGGCCAACCGGCTAAACTTATGATTAAGGTTAAAACGTAAACGATTTGAATCAGAGTGCACGCCTTACCAAAAAGAGAAGGTTTAATTTCATAATGACTGACGAAGTAATGATATAAAAGTGCACCTATGACAATGATTAAATCACGCCCAAGTATCAGGATTAACAGCCAGACTGGTAATTGGTTCGTCCACATTAACATCACATAAGCTGTTATGAGTAAAAGCTTATCTGCTAAAGGATCAGCAATTGCACCAAAGCGAGATTTCCAATTAAATTGACGAGCCAAAAAACCATCTACACCATCAGATAAACCAGCTATAAAGAAAATAATCAAAGCATTTAGATAGTTAGCCTGATAGACAGCAAGAGCAAATGGCAGAATCAGTATGATTCTTAATACGGTTAAAATGTTCGGAATTTGATTTAACGCAAACATCTAGTTTTCACCATTATTTTTTAATTGGTTCTAGTGTTGTACTTAACCATTTATATTTTTCGATTCGAACAAAACGATTAGTAACAATCGGTTCAACTAAGTCAGCTTCATTTTGTTTTTCATCAGAAAATCCTTCAACTAAAACAACGGGGTCTGAAAGTATTTCGTTTGTACTGGAAGAAATAAATTTAAGTTTACCACTTAAGCCCAAGTATTCTTGGAGCTGTTCAGGCGAACCATTTAACGCTAAAGATATTGACATCACACTACCTTCAAGCCAATCCAATGAGAAAGACTTTACAGGTGATAAACCATCTAAGAAAGTTTGAATATCAATATAGTCTTTGAAATTATTAACGTTGATAATTTCTAAAGTAATATCTTGTATACCGGTTATATCTGTAGAGCTTATTGAAAACCTTTTGGATAAAATAATCGACAGAAAACTCATAACTTCATCAGTAATGACCGACACAGAGGAATTATGCAGCTGTCCGGTATAGGAAATACCGCTAATTGAGAAAAGCCAGTTGGCACTCCAAGTATTTGAACTTGATTTATAGATTCTCATCATCAGGTTCCCATTTGAAGCATACTTTACCTTGGCTTGATCTATTGCATCTGGAAATAAACCCCATAGATCAGACATATTTAGTGCCTTAAGGTCGAATTCATCACTCAAAGGTATGGCTACAGGTAAAGCATAATCATTTGAAAGTTTGAACAGCTCATCATTAAAGCTGCTTGGATTTTCAGACCCAATTAATTCGCGTACACCTTCGGACTCAATTAACACCCAAAACATAATTTCAGGTCTAACGTTACCCCAGATAGGCAAGTTTGATTTTTCCATTTTTGCTTCTAGAGCTTGAGCAGCAAAATCTACTTCTAATAAATAGGGTAAAGGCACCGGATCAAAAGTAGACGAATCAATTTTTGTGATTTCAGAAACACCCGCTATTTGTTTTTTATATTCTAGATAAGCGATGTAACGTGGATTTTCTTTATAAGAAAAACTTTGTACGTATCTTTCAGCAGGAAAAAAAGTATTTTGAATGTCTGAATTAAAGACTAGATCACGGTGCCCACTAATTTTTAACAGCGTTTTAACCAGAGCCCGATTGAATGCTTCCTGACGATCTGCTGCTTGCTGTGAAATAACTTCAACACGGCTATGTAATAACCCACTCACAACAGCTGAAAGGCTGACACTTGACGTGGATAATAAAAAAATCAGGGTAAGCGTTTTAATCGTGTATCTAAACAATGAGTGAACCATATTATATAGTCTTAAAGAAGTCAGACATGATATTCGGCTAGAACCCAGAAAACAATATGAATGCCTATTAAGATCAGCTAAATACGCCTAGTTTAGCCCTTATTAAGTCATTTAATTTTAATGGATGATCTTTTTTTTCAAAGATGATTTGGCGCACACATTAACAACTGTTAAAATCGCGCTCAATTTTGTTAAACCACCTAAATTTAACCATATTAGGCCACTATCATGAGTAATTCCGATAATTCAAACAAACCATCACTTAGCTACAAGGATGCAGGTGTCGATATCGATGCGGGTAACGCACTTGTAGAAAGAATTAAGGGTGTGGCGAAAAGAACTAGACGGCCAGAAGTGTTAGCAGGTCTGGGTGGCTTCGGCGCCTTATTTGAACTACCTAAAGGTTATACTGAGCCTGTATTAATATCAGGCACCGATGGCGTTGGTACAAAACTTCGTCTTGCGATCAATTTGAAGAAGCATAATACAATTGGTATCGACCTGGTCGCTATGTGTGTGAACGACTTGATCGTTGCTGGTGCAGAGCCTTTATTTTTCTTAGATTACTATGCAACAGGAAAACTAAACATTGATGTTGCTGCAGATGTTGTTGAAGGTATCGGCGCAGGCTGTGAAATGGCTGGTTGCTCCTTAGTGGGTGGTGAAACCGCTGAAATGCCAGGCATGTATGAAGGTGAAGATTACGATCTTGCTGGTTTTTGTGTGGGTATCGCAGAGAAGTCAAAACTAATTGACGGCTCTAAAGTTGATAAAAGCGACATATTGATTGGCTTGGCATCATCAGGCCCTCACTCTAATGGCTACTCGTTAATTCGTAAAATAATTGAAGTTTCTGGTGCAAGCTTAGATGAGAAGCTAGGTGATACCGATCTTGCCAGCGCACTGATGGCACCTACAAGAATTTATGTAAAGCCTCTACTTGAACTCATCAGAAACTCAGAAGTTCATGCACTTTCACACATTACCGGTGGTGGTCTATTAGAAAATATTCCTCGGGTCCTGCCAGAGAGTTGTAAAGCCGTCATTAATACTGATAGCTGGGATCTTCCAGACATATTCAAGTGGTTACAGAAAGAAGGTAACGTAGAGATAAAAGAAATGTACCGCACCTTTAACTGCGGTGTAGGCATGGTCATTGCTGTACCCGCTGCATCTGCGGATAGTTCACTAAAAATGCTTAGTGACCTTGGCGAAAATGCGTGGAAAATTGGTCATATCGCAGCTAGAAACGGTGAAGAAGAGCAAGTAGAACTCACTGGGAAAAGAAAGTAACAATGGATGGACGTACCCCAAAAATAGTTGTTTTAATATCGGGAAGTGGCAGTAATCTTCAAGCTATTATTGATGCAGTTAAGTCAGAGTCAGTTGACGCTGAAATAACTGCTGTCATATCTAATAAACCTGATGTTCTAGGTCTTGAAAGAGCAACTAAAGCAAATATCCCGACAGCTGTAATAGATAGCAAACAATATCCTGAGCGTGAAGTTTTTGATGCGCATCTATTAAAAGAGATAGAAAAGCATAAACCTGACTTGTTGGTTTTGGCTGGTTTTATGCGAATTCTGACAGCAGATTTTGTTAAAAGATATGAAGGAAGAATGATTAACGTTCACCCTTCTCTTTTACCAAAATACCCAGGCCTGCATACCCATCAACGAGCAATTGATGCGGGTGATTCTTATCATGGAGTCACTGTTCACTTTGTCACAACTGAGTTAGACAACGGGCCCAACATTATTCAAGCAAAGGTAAAGACCTTTGAGAATGATACCGTTGAGTCCTTAGCAAGCAGAGTACAAGAACAGGAGCACATCATTTATCCTATCGCGGTAAAATGGTTTATTGAAGGGAGGCTTCAGATGTCAGAAAATAGCGCACTATTAGATAGCGAGCCGCTTCCTGATACAGGTTTAATATTGGAAGCTGCTGAAGTTCTTCATTAATCTAACAAGACATATATCACTGAATAGTAGCCCACAGAATATGCGCTACTATTCAGTCGAAATTTTCTATTTTCTCGCGATGCAATCCAGAATATAAACTGCTTCGTCATAAGACATATATTTTGCAACAGCATAAGTTGAATTTGCTTCTTTGAAGGCATGCTGAATGATACTGGCGTAATCTTCTTTCTTTATTTGAGGGATAGTTGGAGAAATTTTCAACTCAGCGATCAAGCCTTTTACCGCATGTATCAGTTTTTCAGCCTGATGCTTATCACTTTCGCCCTCTTTAGATAGACCTAAGAATCGAGAGATCTCTGCCATTCTGCCTGCGGACGCAATCTTATTAAACTCAAGTATATAAGGTAGCAATTTTGCATTTGCTTCGCCATGAGGTATGCCATATTTAGCCCCAAGTTGATGCGCAAAAGCATGCACATAACCTAGCCCGGCAATATTAATCGTTAGCCCACCGTAATAAGAAGCAAGCGCCATCTTTTCACGTGCTTTAATCACATTTCCTCTTTTGTAAGCCACAGGCAAATTTTCAAAAACCATTTGAATGCCAGAACGAGCATAATAATCAGACTCTTCATTCGCCATACCACTAAGGTAAGATTCTATCAGATGCGTTAAAGCATCCATTCCGGTGACTGCGGTAATAGCTGCTGGCAAACCTTTCATCAAGTCAGGATCAAGTGCTGCCACAAGTGGCACAATTTTAGTATCGATCACTAACTCTTTTTTATGTGTGACTGAATCAGATATTACGGCACCTATGGTAGCTTCAGAACCTGTTCCTGCGGTTGTTGGTATCGCAAAAAATGGGACGGAAGGTTTTTTACCTTTAAGAATACCCACTAACTGTTTTGGCTCCACATTGTTACTTGCAGCAAGGGCAATTACTTTAGCTGCATCAATTGAAGAGCCTCCACCGACGGCTAAAACAGAATCACAATTGTCTGAACGATATTGTTTCAAACCCCCTTCAACTACATCGAAGGTTGGATCTGGTTGAACTTCAGCAAATATACTATAAGCCATGGAAGAAGCTTTAAGTTGCTCAATAATTGGATCTAGCAAACCTAATTTATAAAGCCCTGCATCCGTTACGATTAAAATTTTATTTAAGCCAAACTGAGATACGGTTTCACATAATTTGAGTGAAGCACCTCGACTCATAAAGACAGTAGGTTTCGGGATATTCAGAAAATAAGTAACGGCCTTTAAACCTGTCACATAGCCTCTACCGACTATTTGGTTTTTAAACCTTGAAAGCTTCAGGGTATTAATGATTTTAGTTTCGAGTTCATTAACAATTTTAGGAACCTGCATTTCACTTCCTCTTGATAGAGTTTTATTTTTATTCTGGGCAATGCTTATTTGAGTTAAGTGATACCCAAATTTTCTTTCATAGATCAATAATTAAGGTAGTTCGCTTTGAATAATTAAGTCTATTTTCTGTTGTTTTCGTGGGTCGATATCAGAACTAACCGCTTCAAAATCACCTTCCTGTGCGATTGGGTTCCCTGACTTAGATATTCTAGCAATGATCATTACAGTATCAGCCATTGACAACTTAGCAATCGGAGCCATGGACATAGAATCATCTAAGGTCACGGTAATCGGTAATTCATCTACACGATGCCGACTAACGGCTAGAGGTATATTGGGATTCGAAACATTTCCCTCTACTTGTTTAGCAACAATAAAAACCGTATCACTTGGTTCAATCTTACTCATCAAAGAGTCATCTATAGAAACACTTACAACAACAGATGCGGTTTTTAATGTTTCAGTGTCAGACACTGGTAGACTTTCTTCTATACCTAACTGGGCATTCACCCTTTGTACTCCGGCCTCAATTGATGTTCTTGCTGGATGTTCCGGATAAACTGAAAGTATTTTTAACCAAAGCTTTTTAGCTTCTAATAAACGCTGATTCGAAAATGCATCAATCGCTAATAAACCGAGTGAATTTAGTTCATTTTCATCAAGTGATAAGGCTTTTTGAATAGTCGCATCTACATCAGAATTTAAATCACCTTCCGATTCATAATATTTAGCTTGCGCTAGCAGACCATAAATTGGGGCAGCATTCTCACCTTGCGTTTCAAATACTGTAATAATCTGAGAATACGCTTCCGCCGCTAAAGTGTAATTTTGAACACTCATGGCTGAACGTGCTAGTAGCTGCCAACCTTCAACATTATCTGGTGCAGATTTAAGTTTTTCATGCAGTTGATTGAGCAAGGAAGACATATCACCCTGACGCGCAAGCTCTTTAGCGTGATCAAGCTCTTGCGCATCAAAGTTCATCGAATAATATTGATCAACCAATGGTTTTGATCCATTTTTCTGGTACATCCAAAAGCTAAATGAAACGATAAATAAAAATGAGAAAACAACAATTCCGAAGGTAAAAGCAGGATTAATTTTAGATGCTTGAATCTGTGCAAGGTCTTGCTCATTTACATCATTTAGAAGTGCAATTTCTAACTCTTGTTTCCTTTGCTGATAAAGAGCATCAGAAATTCTATTAGCACCCTTTTCAAACTCAAGCTCTGCTAAGCGCTCTTTATAAATAGCGACATTTTCTTTCTCTCGAGAATGCTCAGATCCAATGCTTTGATTTGTCCCTTTGTCATTACGTTTTACTATTCGTAAAATAGGAATAAAAACAAATAAACACGCTATAAACGTGAGTAAACCACATACAATCCAGAAATTAATCATTAAACTTTCTCGTTAGTTATTTCATATTTCTTGAAAGAAAATCTTTTTATCATCAGATATCTTGTCATTTCTGATCGTCGTCATATTTATTTAAAAGCCGCCCTACTTCTTCGGATGACCTTAACTGTTCAGAGCTACTTTTTTTATTTAGCTTGATCAAACTTAAAATAACTACAACACCTATCAATATTAGAATCCAAGGCCCATACCATAACATAAAGGTTTCAGATGACTTTTTAGGCTTGTAAGTAACAAACTCGCCAAAGCGATCCTTCATGTAATCTACAATTAACAACTTATCCTTCCCTTCTGCCAACAAGCGATGAACTTCTTGACGCATATCTGCTGCTATCGGGGAATTAGAGTCAGCAATATCTTGATTCTGACATTTCGGGCACCTGAGCTCTTTGGTTAAGCTTATAAAATCAGCTCTTTTTTGTTCATCATCAAACTCATACACATCAATACTGGCAAAAGCCGATAGATGTGTCATCAATAGAAAAAATATAACACTTAACCTGAGTAAGAATAAATTGTTCATTTTGATAGCTTAGTAAATAGAGGTTCAAGAACTTGATGCCATGTTCTGTCATCAACGACACCCACATGTCTAAAACGGACAAAACCTTTTTTATCGATAAGATAGGTCTCAGGCGCGCCATAAACACCAAGATCAAAACCTAATTTTCCTTGAGGATCAAAAATATTGAAGCGATAAGGATCACCTAAACTATTCAACCAACCAATGGCTGCAGGCCGTTCATCTTTATAATTCAAACCAACAATTGGAATGCCTTTTTTTGATAATTCAAGCAAATAGCCATGCTCTGAACGACACGAAGGACACCACGTTGCCCAAACATTTAATAGCAACACCTGACCTTTCAAGTCGTCCTGAGTAATTGAACGAGATTCATCTTGTAATGCGAATAATTGAAAATCAGGAATCGGATCATTTAGCCTTGCCGTTTCTAGTTTTGTCGGGTCTTTACCGATAGCGGTATATAAAACCAGCGCTAATCCGATAGCGATTATTAAAGGAATCCATTTATACATATTCTTATCTCTTAATACTTTAACTTAATTCTGTAAAAATTCCGGCCTTAGCTTTTTGTTCTATAGCGCTTATCAGAAACAGCCAATAAACCACCCAAGCCCATTACCAATGCACCGAACCAAATCCACCTCACAAAAGGCTTTATCTGAATTCTCACTGCCCATGCACCATTTTCAAGTTTTTCACCTAAAGCCACATAAAGATCTCTAAATAAACCGGGATCTATTGCTGCCTCTGTCATCGGCGTATTCTTTGCGAGATATATTCTTTTTTCAGGCTCTAAATAGGTAATGACTTTATTAGTTTCACTATCCAAAACAACAATATTTGCTCGGTCTGCCAGGTAATTTGGACCTTCAATTTTTTTCATTCCTTCAAACTTGAAGACATAGTCTTGAACTTGTACCTGATCACCAATACTCAGCCTTATATCACGCTCATCTGACTCGATAGAAACCATGGCAACACCTAATAATGTAATGGCGAAACCGATATGCCCACACATCATTCCATAATATGCTGGCCTTAAACGCTTTATTCCATAGAAAAAACCGTGTGAAGACTTTGCTTTATCTAGTAAATCTTGAATGGATACAAAAATAATCCACGAGAATAATAGAAGACCTAAAAACGCACCAAAATGAAACTCATTAAAAGCAACAAATGGTGTAACTAGCGCCACAGTAACGGCCAAAATAGCGGCTAATCGCAATTTTTTAATTAAATAAGAGATTGAATTATCTTTCCAGCGAGAGACGATACCAAAACCCATCATAACGGCCAGTACTGACATTATCGGTACAAAAAGCGCATTAAAATAAGGAGGGCCAATTGATAATTTTGCACCACCAAGAAAATCGAGGACCAGAGGATACAGCGTACCCAGCATCACCGTGACCCACGCAGCTATAAGTAATAGATTATTCGTCAGTAGAAAGGTTTCTTTTGATAATAAGGAAAAATAAATTCGCCCCCTTACCTGAGGCACCTTAAATGCATATAGGGTTAACGAGCAAAACAAAGTAATACCGAGAAGACCAAGGACAAATTGACCTCTAGCCGGATCTGAAGCAAATGCATGAACAGAAGTTAGTACACCGGAACGAACAAGGAATGTACCGAGTAAACTGAGTGAAAAACTCAATATGGCTAAAAGTACTGTCCAACTCTTAAAAACACCACGTTTTTCTGTCGCAGCAAGAGAATGTATTAATGCAGCGCCTACAAGCCAAGGCATAAAGGAAGCATTTTCAACTGGATCCCAGAACCACCAACCGCCCCAACCTAATTCGTAATACGCCCACCAACTGCCAAGTGCAATACCCAGAGTTAGAAATGCCCATGCAACGGTGGTCCAAGGACGAGACCATTTAGCCCAAGCAGCATCAAGCTGGCCACCTAATAAAGCGGCAATAGCAAAAGCGAATGCAACTGAGAATCCGACATAGCCCATATAGAGCATAGGTGGATGCACAATCAATCCAAAATCTTGCAGTAGAGGATTTAAGTCAGAACCCTCGGATGGAAACTGAGGTAATAAACGATCAAAGGGATTTGAGGTAAGCAGGATAAAAAACAAAAATCCAACAGCGATCAAGCCCATTACCGATAGCACTCGGGCGTATACGATAAGCGGTAAGGATTTACTAAATAAAACGACTGCGGCAGTCCAGCCAGAAAGAATCAGCGCCCATAACAATAATGAACCTTCATGACCGCCCCAAATAGCACTAATTTTATATTGAATTGGCAACAAGGTATTAGAGTGATTAGCGACATACTGAACAGAAAAGTCATCTTGAGTAAACGCATAACCTAAAATTAAAAAGCTAAATAATATAAAAATAAACTGTCCGCCTGCTAGCGGTTTTGCCATTTTCATTAAAGGCGTATTATTTATAGAGGCGCCAACTAATGGGAGTGTACCCAAAAGTATACTTAAAGCTAGTCCAAGAATTAGCGAGAAATGTCCTACCTCAGGTAGCATCATTATTGATCAGCCTTTTTATCATATTGAGCGTTATAGCTATCTGCTTTTTCGTGTTTGAGAGATTCTGCAACTTCAGGAGGCATATAGTTTTCATCATGCTTCGCGAGTACTTCATCAGCAATTAAAATATTTTCAGCATTAAGTCGCCCTAATGCAACTATCCCCTGACCTTCACGGAACAGATCAGGCAAAATGCCTATAAACTCTACCTGCATAGTCTCGTTGTAATCTGTCAGCGAAAACTTATTTGCTAAGGTGACAGAATCGCGTGAAACACTTCCCTCAACCACCATACCGCCAGCTCTAATTCTAGAACCATTAGGTGCTTCGCCATTGGTAATTTGAGTGGGATTGTAAAATAAATTTATATTTTCACTTAAAGCATATAAAGCTAAACCGAGGACAATAGAAAAGCCAAATACTAAAAATAAAACCAAAATTAATCGTTGCTTACGTTTAGGGTGCATCATATATCCTCAATTAATGCTTCCAGTATTTTCATCAGGTGTTCGTTTAGACTGTTGCCGACGTTGTAACTGAGATAGCTCTTGTATGATATGTTTCCTTTTCAGGATTGGATCAACAAAAGCGATAATAAAAACCAATAACCCAACGCCATAAGATAGCCAAACATAAAGACCATGCCCACCCATATTTAAAAAAGCTTCAAAACTTATAAAATTCATATTCTCAACTCATTCAAATTTTGAAATCATTAATTTGCTATAAACGACTGTACCCATTTCGTTTTCCGTTCACGCATCAAAATTTCGTTTCGCATTCTAAGAATAACAATTGCTGTAAAAAAACAATAAATACCAATAACCATGACTAAAAGCGGAACCCACATTTCAGGAACCATCGCAGGCTTTTCTGTTAATTTGAATGTCGCAGGTTGATGAAGCGTATTCCACCAATCTACTGAATATTTAATAATAGGAATATTAACTATTCCCACCAAAACTAATATAGAAGTTGCTTTAGAGGATAACAGTGTATCTTCTATCGCTGTCTGCAAAGAAATTACACCAAAATATAAAAACAATAGCACTAACATAGCGGTTAGCCGTGCATCCCAAACCCACCAAGTACCCCAAGTAGGCTTACCCCAGACAGCACCTGTAAATAATGCAAGAAAAGTAAATAATGCACCGATAGGCGCGGCAGAGGAAATAAATACATCTGCAAGTTTCATTTTCCAAACTAAAGAAACAACCGCAGACACAGCCATCATCATGTAACAAGATTGAGCAAGAATAGCAGTAGGAACATGTAGATAGATGATTCTAAAACTATCGCCTTGCTGATAGTCTTTTGGCGCAAATACCAAACCCCATATAGAGCCAATGACTAGCAAGGAAACACCAAAGACAACAAACCAAGGTAAAAATTTACCTGATATATCAAAGAACCATTTTGGGGAACCTAATTTATGAAAGAACGTCCACTTCATGTCAGTCTATCTACGTCTTGAAAATGTATGTTTAATTAGAAACACTTAGTTTTATCGCGGCAGAAGTTGCAAAAGGAGCAAGGGTAATTGAAAGCATTAACAAGACTCCTAGTATCGCTATATATCCATTAATAGAAGCGCCATCAATACTTGCTTGCACTGCGCCAGTAGCAAAAATTAATACCGGAATTGTTAATGGCAAAACCAGCAAAGATACCAATACACCACTGCTTCGCAAGCTTACAGTCAATGCTGCACCAATACCACCGATTAAATTAATTATTGGTGTCCCCATGATTAAGGTCAATAACAAAACGGGTAAGTGCTGAAAATCCAGGTAAAGCATCACAGCTAATAATGGAGAAATTATGATCAATGGGAGCCCTGTAAGCGTCCAGTGAACCAAAGACTTCAACAGCATAATTAAATAAAGTGGCTGGGCACTAAGGACTAACTGCTCGAGACTGCCATCTTCATAATCTTTCATGAATAAATTATCGAGAGAAAGCATACTAGACAGTAGCGCCCCCACCCAAACTACACCCACTGACGCCATACTCAAAAACTTAGGATCCGGGCTAACACCCAAAGGAAACAAAGCGATAATAATAGTAAAGAAAACCAAGGGATTAACAAAAGCTTGCCTATGACGAGAGGCACAAAGATACTCTCTAACACAAACTCTTTTAAGGACCTTGCCTAAACTAATGTATTCAACTGAATTACTCATACTTTGACTCTGCAGCCTCTTCTTGCTCTTGCATATTGAAATGACCTAGATTCAAGACATGATAATCAGATAACGACAACTGATGATGCGTTGTCAGAATGATAGTAACGCCCGCTTGAGCTTTTTCAGCTAAGAAACTTTCTAGCTGGGCAACACCTTGCTTATCGATCGCCGTGAATATTTCATCTAATATCCAAATAGTAGCTTTTGAAAGGTATAAGCGTGCTAACGCAACTCTTCGTTGCTGACCCGCAGAAAGATTTCGACACAAAACATGCTCAAAACCATAAAGACCGACACGATCCAGTGCCTCATAAAGACTATCTTCAGAAAAAGACTGATGAAGGCCAATTAGAAACTTAAGATTTTCAATAGGTGTTAAATTTAATTTGATGGCTGACTTATGTCCGATAAACAACAAGTGCTGATTAAATTCAATTTTAACTGAATGGGTAGCACGCCCATTCCAGAATATATCCCCTGAAAAATCACCGTACAAACCCGCCAACATTCTTAACAAGGTGGTTTTACCCGCCCCATTCTGACCTTCTAATTGAATTATTTTTCCCTCGGGGAAATCATAATTCAGATCATGAAAAAGTATGCGATCATCTCTTTCACAGCTTAGTTCTGAAATTATCAACATAAACGGCACACAGGCGTTTGATTAATGAAACACGATTAAGTCATAGAAGTAGTTAAGGCTCAAGATTTTAAACAAAAAAACCTGACTTTGACATCAGGTTTTTTAATTAACTCAAATAACGAGTAACTTATTCAGGCGTACCACATTCTGCATTTGAAGGCTCATTTGCACAACGGATTTTCCACAACATTTTAAGAGCTACAGGGTGATGAACACCTTCAGCTTTCAGCGCTAAACGAATATCTCTTTTGAATTTAGTAATCTCAAGCTTGGTTTTTGCATCAGTTTTTATCCAATATTTTGCAGGAATTTCAGCTTCTGCATCTTCAACCATTTTATTGATATCTGGAATACGGTTAAGAATGTATTCGCGCATTCTTTGACCAAAATCTGAATCAAAACGATCTCTATGGATAATTAACTGCATCATACCGTAAAAAAGTTTCTCATCAATAATTCCGCCATTTTCACCAAGGCCATGATATAGCTCAAATACGTTATAACCTAGTGCAACCATAGGTAAGATATCGATATTACCGTTATTAAACTGACCAGAGAACGTTGTTAAAGAGGTCCCGACAGGGGAAGCACCAACCATGTTTGCAAACTTAAGTGCCTGAGGATCTTCGTTTAAGATTGAGATTTTCTTGCCGCTAAACTTTTCGACAGAATTCGTGTTTCTGTCTTTAACGAACAAGTAAACAGAACCGACTGGCAAAGCACCAACCATTTCATAATTACCGTTAATTAATAAATCGCCAACTTTTGGGTTAGTTAAAGTTTTTAAGACGATACCAAGTTGCTCAGCATTGGTAATACCACCGATAGCATCTAATGTGCCACCGAAAGGAACAAAAGGTCCACCCAAGATAGCGGTTAAGAAAGTTCCATCGCATAGACCTGCTTTAAAATCATTAGCCGCTACTTTTTCATCTGTGTAAGCATTTAGCTCAATATCTAAACCCCAAGTAATCGCTTTGGCTTTTAGGTCAGAGAAAAATGTAATTGCTGGGCCGTTTTTACCAACGGGGTCATACATACAGAATTTTTTAGTTTCTAAGGCGGCTGAATTCACCGAAAAAGAAACAGAAACAAGTACTAGAGATAACAAAAATCGACGCAAGGTCATGAACTCTTCCTTTAATTAATTACTGATTAAAATGTGGCTGCTTGAAAGCGCGCAAATGATAACAGAGCAATGTTCGAAATGAGACGTTAAAAAGACAACTCCATCACAAAAAAAAATTATATTTAATTCTTGCTGTCATTATTAAAGAATCGGTCTAGTTCCTTCGCTTGCTTTTTTGCATCTTTATATCCGAGTGTAATCAATTCGTTCATGAAATCTGCTTCAAACATAAGGTAGCTAGCTAAACTTACTCCACCTTCTATTGGCGCTTTATTAAATCCAAAAAATTGCTTTATCGGGGAAGGTAGATTATTAATATGACGTATTGCTATTTCATCTATAGGTTCGCTAGGGTTAATCAAAAGTGTATCAATTTTTCGAAAACCAAGTTCATCGGCAATAGCTTTCGGATCTGACGTTTTCGATAATAAGGTATTAATTAACTCCGCTTTTTCAAGATCATTTTCAATTACATCTATAAACATCCCATTCATTACTTGCTCTAGAATATGTGGCAAGCGAGGCTGATGTATTGATGCTTTTCTAATATTTTTAATTGTCCGATTAGCACTTACACCAATCACAAGAATACGGTCAGCTCCTAGATGAACAGCTGGGCTCAAAGGCGCCATATTACGAACAACACCATCACCAAAGAATTCTCTGTTTATCTTTACGGGTGGAAATATTGTCGGTATCGCTGAAGATGCCATTAAGTGATCAAGTGTTAATTTAGTTTTAACACCCACTCTTGGCCCAGACTGCCAACCTTCCAAATCATCCTCACCCTGAAAAAAACTAACACTTTGCCCACTTCTATAACCACAGCAAGTAACACTCACAGCGCGAATATCATGATGCGTAATATTATGACTTAACTGATTGAAATCGACTTCATGTTTGAGAAATTTGCGCAATGGAGAGCTATCCAACATTGAGGCAGGAACATCTATACCCTCCCCACGAACAAAACCTTTAACAAATTGCCCTATATTCTTGGCTAGCGCCCAATAATCAGAACGATAAACTTTGTCTGAGCTTAAATGCATCCACAGCGCTTCTACTTTTTCTATACTATGACGAAAAATCTCACCACCGCCGCCAAGACCTACAGCATTCAAAGCACCCGCAGAGCTGCCACAGATAACAGGAAAGGGATAATCAAAACCAGGAAATTGATCTGATATCGCTTTCAATACACCCACTTGATAAGCCGCTCTTGCGCCGCCACCTGTTAAAATCAAACCCGCAGTCATAAGATACTTCCTATTATGATCATTTCAGTTTTTATTATTAAATGAGCTACCCACATCGGGCTAGACTATTGTGGCCATCCCCTGCATCATCGTCAACAACGACAGAGGATTTAGCCTTTTTACTCAAAAGCAAATCATCAATCAATAGATTCAACATAGTGAAATCACTTTTGTTTTGTTATTCTCTGCGACCTTTCATTAAATCAAATAACATCAGATTGAAATCATGACCGCAACTATCCAAGCCAGCTCTCTCCACACACCAATGATGCAGCAATTTTTCAGAATCAAGCGTGATCACCCTTCTGAAATCCTATTTTATCGTATGGGTGATTTTTATGAGATGTTTTATGATGATGCAAAAATTGCTGCCAATATTTTAGATATCACCTTAACGGCGCGAGGGAAGTCTGATGGCGAGCCTATTCCGATGGCTGGCATTCCTTTTCATGCCGCCGAAAACTATATCGCTAAACTGGTTCGTTCTGGCTACTCCGTTGCTGTTTGTGAGCAAACCGGAGACCCAGCTACCAGCAAAGGCCCGGTTGAAAGGCAAGTAGCCCGCGTTGTAACTCCTGGCACCTTAACAGATGAAGCTTTTTTGGATTCCAAAAAAGACAATATTTTATGCGCTATCGACTTCGATCATAATGAACACTTTGGTCTTGCCTATATAGACCTGAGTGCCGGGCGCTTTTGTGTACTAGAAGCTGAAAATCTTGGCGCCCTACTAAGTGAGCTACAGAGAATCAGGCCTGCTGAAATTTTAATTAGTGATGACTTTCCCTATGAAGCGGCTTTAGAAAACTTCTCTGGCATCAAACGACAAGCACCTTGGTTATTTGATCATGAAAGCTCAGTAGAACAACTTATTCGCCAGTTTAAAACGAAGGATCTCTCGGGTTTTGGTTGTCAGTCCATGTTGTTAGCTATAAATGCTGCTGGCTGCTTAATTCAATACGCTAAAGATACCCAACGAAACCAACTACCCCATATCACTTCTCTGAGCAAGGAAACTAGAAGTGATTATATAATGCTGGACTCAGCTAGTAGAAAAAATTTAGAAATAGATACCAACTTATCTGGGGAAACCAAACATACACTTGCCTGGATTATGGATGCCTGCAAAACCCCAATGGGAAGTCGTTTATTACGTCGCTGGCTAAATCAACCGCTAAGAGATCGGAGCATCATAAAATCGAGACAAGATGCTGTTGAAGCATTAACTGAAAATTATCATTTTGATGCTATTCAAGAATCCTTGAAACATATTGGTGATGTTGAAAGAATTTTGTCCCGTGTTGCGCTTAGATCAGCCAGACCAAGAGATCTGTCACGCCTACGGGATAGTTTAGAAAGGCTCCCCAAAATTCAATCTGAATTAAAAATATTTAAAGAGGAAAAACTCGCAGAATTAAGCCACTCTATTTCTGAACACCCACAATGCTGTGAATTACTTGCCAAATCAATTGTTGAAAATCCGCCTGTCACCACACGAGATGGCGGAGTTATTGCCGAAGGTTTTGATGCGCAGCTTGATGAACTAAGAAATTTAAGTGAAAACGCAGGACAGTTTTTAATTGATTTAGAAACCAGAGAAAAGGAAAAAACTGGTTTATCCAGTTTAAAAGTAGGCTATAACCGCGTTCATGGCTATTACATTGAAATTAGTAAACTGCAATCTGCAAACGCCCCAACAGAATATTTGAGACGCCAAACACTCAAAAATGCAGAACGCTTTATTACGCCAGAATTAAAAGAATTTGAAGATAAAGCGCTCTCCAGCAAAAGCCGGGCACTGAGTCGTGAAAAAGCCCTATATGAAGAAATAATTGATCATTTAAATACTATCTTCGGGCCACTTCAACTCAGCGCACGATCGCTAGCAGAGTTAGATGTACTGACTAATTTTGCAGAACGCGCCCAGAACCTGAATTTATCAAAACCAAATTTTTGCGACGATAACAATTTATTCATTCAACAGGGTCGACATTTAATTGTTGAGCAACTCAGCTCAGCACCTTTTGTACCCAATGATGTTGTTTTAAACAACGATCGCAAGATGCTAATTATTACCGGCCCAAACATGGGTGGTAAATCGACCTATATGCGTCAAATTGCTTTAATTGTGATACTGGCACATACCGGAAGTTTTATCCCTGCTGAAGATGCTATGATCGGTGAAATCGACCAAATATTTACTAGAATGGGCAGCGCAGATGATACTGCTGGCGGTCGTTCTACCTTCATGGTTGAAATGACTGAAACGGCTAACATACTCAATAATGCAACCGAACAAAGCCTAGTCCTTATGGATGAAGTTGGACGTGGTACCAGTACCTTTGATGGCCTTTCTTTGGCTTGGTCGAGTGCAAGCTTTTTATCTCAGAAATTAAAGTCTTATAGCTTGTTTGCGACTCATTATTTTGAAATGACCCAGCTATCAGAAGAATACAATAACTGTATAAACGTACATTTAAGTGCCACCGAACACGAAGATAAAATTGTTTTCCTACATAATGTACTCGAAGGCGCTGCTAGCCAAAGCTATGGTTTACAAGTAGCCAAATTAGCTGGCGTTCCAGATAGCGTCATTAAAAATGCAAAAGAAATATTGAAAAAGCTAGAAAGCCAGGACATTCAAAAACACACAATATCCGAGCAAGACTCAAAAGTGCCTTCGCCTGTAAGCAAAACGAAGAAAGAACTAAAACAGACTGTTCCATTAGCACACCAAAATGATTTATTTGCCAGTAATGTCAGTGAGGTTGAGTTAAAAATAGCCAAGATAAATCTTGATGAACTCACGCCTAGAATGGCGCTTGATATGCTTTACCAACTAAAATCTCTTTGCTGAGTTAAATAACATTCAACAAATATTTTTAATGTTATTTCCTGAGTAAAACGAAATATTATTTATTAAACTTGAACCAAGCTGCGCCAGTCTTTAAAATGGTGCGCTTTAAAACCATCAACAAATTGAAATGGAAACTGGCTATGACTTTTGTAGTAACTGATAACTGCATCAAATGTAAATACACTGACTGTGTTGAAGTTTGTCCTGTAGATTGCTTCTATGAAGGCCCGAACTTTCTAGTCATAGACCCAGACGAATGTATTGACTGCGCACTTTGTGAGCCAGAATGCCCTGCTAACGCAATATTCTCTGAAGATGAGTTACCCGCAGATCAGGTGAAATACATCGAAGTCAACGCAGAACTTTGCCAAACTTGGCCAAACATCACTGAACAGAAAGACCCTCCAGCAGATGCTAAAGAGTGGGATGGTGTTCCTAATAAGTTCGAGCATTTAGAAAAGTAAATAAAATTCTAACCTCCATATTTAGAGTTCAAAAAAGAGCTAAGCCAAAACTTAGCTCTTTTTTTGTTTATTATTTCTGTATTGTTAGCTTATCTTGACACCTATTCACCGAGTTTAAGTGAACTTAATTTCTCACCACAACGCCGACATAAATAATTAGATGTTTGCTTTAAAACTTTGTTATGCCTAATCACAGTTAATTGATGGAGCTTGCCATCACAAGCACAGGAATAAGGAAAGCGCTTCATCGTCGATGCTTGTACCTCGAATGTATGAGTAACCCTAGGTTTCAAGCCATATAGTTCTTGCATAACAAACTTCCATTCTGTGCCATGCGGTTTTGGTTTGATCTTCGATTTGAATTTCTTCAGCTGATAAAGCCTATAAACCACTAAATGTGCACATTCATGTGGAACAACTTCTTTAATAAATTCTTCGCCATAATTATTCAGTAAATATAGGTTGAATCTTATTTCTGGCGGATTGTCTCTTTTATGATTAATGGGAAAACGAACCTGCCCTGCGGCTCGTCCTTTTAGGTTAAAAGACACATCTCCCACGGGAAAAGTGCACTGATAATATTTTTCAGCTTTTGCTAAGGATGAATAAACACAATCTTCGACTATTTGAGAGTAATTCTTTGTTGACAATGACGTTTATCCGCTCGGTTATTCGTAATTTCTGGCGCTAAAAATTGGCCTAGAATAGTGATTTAACTTACTAAAAGAAGGTACTATGCACAACCAAAAATTGAGAAAACATCTTCACTTAATCCTAAAAATCCCATTAGAGAATCACTATGCTTGAAATGAGTTTCTCCTATATTTGCCTACTCGTTGGTACGGGCTTTCTAGCTGGCATAATAAACACCATGGCTGGAGGTGGCTCTAATCTTACAATCCCAGCTTTGATGATATTAGGTTTACCGGCTGACATTGCCAACGCGACCAATCGCGTCAGTGTATTTTTTCAGTCCTTAACCGCGGCTAAAGGCTTTAAATCTCATGGAAAACTAGATATTCCAGATTTAAAAATGGTGGTTGGCATCACGTTAATCGGCGGCCTTGTCGGTGCAGCACTTGCTTCTTACATGCCTGAATACCTGTTAAAACCAACTTTGCTCGGGGCGATGATTTTAATGGCCGGTATCATTGTATTTAAGCCTTCAGCAATTGCTGTCCCTGAAGGTACAGAAGCACATAAGGTACTTGAACATAAATCTTCAATTCCTATGTTATTACTCGCAGGTTTTTATGGTGGCTTTGTTCAAGCTGGCGTTGGTTTTATTCTAATTGCCGCCATTGCCGGCAGCCTTCGATATGACCTTGTACGCGCAAATGGGCTAAAAATCGTCTGTACTTTAGCATTTACTGGATTAGCCCTTCTTATATTTATCGCACGAGATCAAATATGGTGGATTCCAGGCTTAACACTCGCATGCGGCTCGATTGTGGGAGCACATCTTGCAGTTAAAATCACCATTAACATTAGTCAAAAAACATTAAAATGGTTTTTGTTTATCATGACTATCTTCGCAAGTTTAGCGGCTATTTTCGTCAAATAATGTGTACGATCATTTACATTATTTAGCAGTTTTCATCTGCAAAGCCTTAAAGCTTAACTATACTTATCCTCTTATTGCTCAAATTGTTAATTGAATAATCTGGAGACGAATATGACCGCAGAAACAAAGCTTTTAACCATCGGTGAAGCCAGTGCTATTTTAAATAAACCAGAAGTGACGATTAAACGCTATGCTCGTGAGAGTTTATTAAGAAGTGTGAAAGTTGACGGCGTCTTGATGTTTCCAGAAGATGCCGTGACAAAATATCTTGAGATTACCAAGCGCCTTAAATAAGTAAACGATTAATTTTCTAACGGCCCCTATGCTTGTAGAGGGGCCTTTCAAATTAAACGTCAACCAAATGCGCTTCCAAACG
>TARA_R110001592_G_scaffold78989_3_pt1 | contig 27660 bp, 25 predicted proteins | sample TARA_R110001592 | Tara Oceans TARA_R110001592 (sample SAMEA4398387) | marine metagenome | biome: Polar Biome; feature: [SRF] surface water layer (ENVO:00010504); material: water (ENVO:00002006), including particulate matter (ENVO:01000060) such as... | depth 5 m | reverse complement strand
AACCGCACCAACAGTTACTGCAGTTGCATCTAAAGTCAGAGCTGTTTCCTTGGCTAATTGAGTTTGTACCTGTTCGGCTCCAACAGTGAAACCAGCGTTTGTAACAGAGTTATTTGCTGCAGACCGTTTCTTTCCATCTCCAACGCCTAGAACCCTCAAATAAACCAAACCAGCGTTTGCTTGAGCTTCGTTGTACCATTGCTTTACTGCAACAGATCCCCAATAAGTTTTAGTAATCGTTCCATGGATTTTCGCCCATGATGATTCTGAGTTTGAAAGGGTCGGAACAAATGCGGGACCCGCTTCTGCTGTACCAATGACTGCAGCAGGAGTACCTACATATTCAGTGCTTTGGGACGGTTGACTGTTGTCGACCTCTATGATATTTACTGACATAATTTAAATCTCCTATTATTTATTGAAACGTTACGCCATCTGGATCGATAACAAAATCAATACTGACAAATTCTATTGTTCTTGTTGGTATTATCATTACTTTTCCATTAAGTTTGTATTGTTGTTGATCGGCTAGCGTATTGTTTGTGTCATCCATAATTATCTTGTACTTCTCAATTCCCCTAGCACTTTGTATAAAAGCCAGCCTAGTTGAAACTGCAGAGATAAAAGATTTTCTTGCTGCCGGGTTATTTCTCTTGAATAACAATCTTCTAGCTATTTGAAGTACTTGTCTTTTCACTTCTAAAACCATTCTTCTTACGTTAACACGATCTAAAGAAGATGCAGATTCTTGCATTGTTTTTTGACCCCATATTTTATATTCAACAAAGTTTTGATTCGAAGCCGGGAAGTTAGCGATTGGATTAACAGAAGCTTCATATAATTCGTCTCTGTCCCCTGTTGACAATCTAGATGTTGTGTTTTTCACTAAGTCTAAAGAACCTCTTCTGAAACCAGCTGGTGCATACCATACTCCACGTTCATTATCGTTATATGATAATGCACTAATTGCAGCGATCGATGCTGGAACCTCTGTATTTCTGTTGTTGTTGATCTCGTCTTTAATAATAACATCCGGGAAGTATGTTGCCGTGTAATTGCTATCGATTGATCTCCCTAGAAGAGTACTAACCGTCTCTGTAACTGATGGTATCGACGTATCTTCGATGTATATTCTTGTACCGTCGACATCGTAGTTTGGAAGATCCATAACGTATATTGCCATTTGGTACTCTTCAGTTTTCTGAGCAGCATAATCTGTAATCAGCGGCTCCCTTATTCCGGGGATTGCTAACACGTGGTGGATTGACTTATATTTGTCATTGATTATGTCAATTGCAGATCGGTAAGATTGTATTGCGTTGTTATTTAAACTGTCACCTAACAGAGTTCCGTCTGCAGATCCAGTAGTGCCTAATCCGCCCTTTGCAGCTAGACCGTTGGAAACCGTAGACAAAGCATATCCATGAGCCTCAGTTGATGTAGACCTGTCGTTCATTTCTTGACAGTTTTTATCAAATATATTTAGTCCATCAAAACCACCATAAAACATTGTATTAAATTTATTATAAGCCGCGAACTTATTAAACTTATTTTTGTCTTTTGCCAAAAGAGTGGCGAGGGTGATTCTAGGCTTAGCCAAGACTCTATCATATACTGTATAATTAACCGGGTTCACGGTGGCGTTACGGATGTACGAGGCATCTTTAATGTGTGCTCGAGCGGATGCCGTGATATGTGTCAGTGCACCGGACTGAAGCTGGTTCACTAAAGCAACTTTTGCTAAGGTGAATTTGTTGTTATTAAATTCGTCTGCGTATGATCCAGTATGAAGTGTTCCGAGCTTTTGTATTCCTTGAAATTTGGAATACGCTTCAACAACGCCGTTTGTTGTGCGGGTTGAAGTGTCGCTACCGTAAATTTTCCATGGTTTTAGGTCGTTTCTTTGATTTTCAAACTGTATACCCCAGTATAACCTAGGATCTCCTGCAGTTTCATCTCCAGGTTCGCCAATAAAGTTTGGGTTGTTAGAAAGATTTCCACCTTTTGCTTGTTTGAATCTGAATGGTAGGGGAGGTAGTATAGATCCAGTAAATGCCAAAGCCGATCCGGTAAGACATGCATGTAATCTAGGATGATCTCCGCTATCGTACCCGGCAAGTTCTGTTGCAGTAGCAGACGATACTTCTCTTATTGAGAAAGATGTTTTCAAAACCGGGATTCCCCTGAAACCGAATGGAAGGGCTCCAGGAGCGACAAGTTTGTTAGCAACTTGTGCACTTGCTACAACACGTATGTAAATCGATTTCTGTTGGTGTATTCCCTTTCTAGTAAATCTTCTTTGATCAACCGGAGCATCAAAGCCGTAAGTTAATTTTTTGTCTCCAATTGCTTTTCCTATATAGTTTTTAGCTTCTGGGTCGATTGATACGCCAGCAAACCGTTCTAGCACTTGTTGCGCAGTATCAGAATCATAAAAATCCCTTAAGACTACATCAAACTTTCCATATGGGTTTTTAGGGTCTGTAGAAGCTTTAATGTTCTGAATTGAGATTTTGTATTTTGTGTTTGCATATGCGCCATCGTCTAATGCTTCAAAATAAAATAAATCATGTTCTGTATTTCCATACGGCTGAGATATCATGTATGGAGTCCGAGGTGTAGTATATCTAGTGTCGAATCGACCAAACATGTTTTGCCATTTATCAAAGGCACCATCTCCGCTTAGATTATCTCCTAATCCTACATTTGAACTGTTACCAGATCCGGATAATAGAGCAATAGATGCTCCGGCAGTAGATACTGGGGCTACTTTTGCAGTAACCGGCCAGTCAATATATAACATGTGACCCGAAGAATCTAGTTTATAAGGATCTGTATTAAGCACTTTTGAAACGTAGTTTGCGTTGTCGGGATCTAGGGACGCTGTAAACACCCTGTATCCAGCACGACCGTCATCGTTTCCGAAAGCAGTACCGTCTGAAGATGAAACTATTATTTTAAATAATCCGCCGCCGGCTAATGTAGAAACAGATCCGGATACGAATTTATTGAATGCCGGCGTGCCTAGGCCGGCTTGGCCATTTTCGTTTTCTTGTTTATCATCACTATAATCAGAAATTTGAATTTTTGAACCAGTGTTGGTAAATATCATTGCCCTAATTAAGTGAACATCATCTGCAGCTGGAGAGCCATCGCTATCATAGAGTCCTTTAAAGGAATCGTTATCGGTAAAGTGTGGAAGAGCAACGTCTGCATTAGCAGAAACTGTATGCTTAGCCGCTAGGAAAAACACTGTTCCCATTGCAGACGGTTGCCCGCCAGCTTCACCATTGTCGAGTGAACTAGTTGTTACCGAATGAGCCGGTCCTAGGCCGTTTGGCGCCCCGTGTGGGTTTGGATGGTGGATTTTAAAGCCGGCGTTATTAACAATTCCGTACGAGGTAGTATTTGAAAAGTGACCAGATGTGGTGTTTGCACCAGCACCCAACACTCTTATGTATTGTGCAGCAGACGAATTTGAGTCGAACCAAGCTTTAATAGCGTATGGTCCAAAAGTAGTCGCGTCGATAGTACCAAATTTGTTAACAAAATTTTGTAATGTTCCAGCACCCTGCGCGTCTTGCCGACCGAAATATACCGGTTGGAAAGCAGGTCCGCGGGTAGCGGTACCGATAACGGCAATTGGGACTCCAGATGCAGCAGCTTGCGGATTACTTATTTCTGTTTCGAAATCAAAGAATCCTGCGCTTTTGAAAGTTTGTTCAGCCATGAAAATATCTCCTGTTATTCTATTCTAAATATGTTTGCCAAGTTATAAAACCTTGACTTCTCTTAATACTTTTTCACCTTTTCGGTGATTTGAGTCTTTAATGATGTATTCAACACGCTCAAGCTTGCCAGAAACCGGATTAACTTTTTCTAAATAATAACGATTTGATATCATTTTATTTGTTTTTCCTATTGTAACATCCGACGTTTTTGATTCTGTTTTAAGTCCTAGCCTAGATCCTGGCAGGGAATCAAATTCATTATCCCATGCAGCCTCTATATAATTATTCGGATCGTTTGAAGAATCCTGAGAATATTCATATATTTTTGGTGGTGGACCTAATACTGTTTCGAAGGTTACCCTAGGTGACGACACGTATCTTTTAATTGTTGGCATAATGCCTGGTGCTGTTGAATTAATTATGTATCCGTTAACATTTAAACTAATAGTTGCTTTAATTAACCTTTCTGAGTCATTCATTCCGTCGACATTTGTTTCAGATTCGAATTCTGAGTCAATATGAGCAGTAAAATTGTAACCCTTATCCGACTCGAGTAAGAAAGACCTTGACATCGTTGAATAAAAACTAAGTAAACTTTCGAAAACGTCATTCATTTGAACTTGCGTTGACGTCCAAAATGTTATGCTATATACTGCGTTAAAAAACCTAGGTGTTGGAATAGTAAACGTCTCATATATATTTTTCTTTGAAGACTTTAAACTGTCGTTATATAACCCAGGAGAAAATGATTCACGCTTTGCGTTTGCACCGTCAGCTGTAGTTTCCTTTGTTGTGTTACTTTGATTAGCAAGATTGTTTTCGTTTATTTCTTCTTTAAAAGCTAAGTTTTCACTATATATTCTTTTTTTAATTACTATTTCTTCTCCAGTTGGAACAATTCCGTATCCTTCTGGATCTTGTGTTAAACCGGTTCTCATGATCGATATTAACGGTAGTATCAGTGCACCAGTTGTATCCCTTAACGGCTTACGTTTTTTTAGTATTACAGCTCTTTCTCCGGAAGCGAATATTGCAGGATATTTTTTTTGTTTTCCATCTTCTTCAAAGTAAAATGGTAATTTTTCAGAAAACAAATTAAACACAGCCCGATCTACGTCAACCACTCCGCATGATGGAAGCTCTTTAAAATCCTCAATGTTAAACAATGCTGCGTTAATTAAATTTTCATTCTTAAATATCATGAGTCATCTCCATAAAAAGAAGACTTCGAAGAAGATGCTGGTTGTACAGTCTGGCCGGCAGCAATAGGAGAATCAAGTACCTCGTCGTTAACTAAAGACCTTTTGTCGCCCTTATTACTATCGCCACGTTGTTGCGTGAACACTTCTTGCACCGCGTTATCATCTAAATATTTTTCTTCAGTAGGGCCGAATGCCGGCTTGTCGATTATACCTTTTCTTACTTGTTTTGCGGTAATATTGTATCCAGTAATATGTTCTACTTGACCGAACATTATTTTATCTTTTGAAACGTTCAACATTTCATAAAATGTGTCTCCAAATTGAAAATAATCGCCTTCTTCAACCTTTATGTTTCTGTCTATTAAATCTCTATAATGTAGATACACTTCTGCAGACCTTATTTTGTCTTGACCAAATCTATCTAACTTCAGATCGCTACCACCCCAACTGATTCTACAATCTATTTCCACAGGAGGGTCGAACACTCTTTCCGTTGCCTCACTGTATAAATCGTGTATTTTAGATAAATCAATACGCGGTTTATAGTAGTATATAACTTGACCAATAACATCTTTTGTTATTTCCTTTGTTATATCTGATATAAAATCAATTTCTCTGGGTGTTATAAATAATCTAGCCATTTTCTAATCTCCTCATCCGATCATTATTGCTTTACCAAACGGAATAGGAATTAACTTTAATATTCTGGTCATATTTTCAGCTTCAACTGCTTGCCCTTCAAGCATTTTGTCGTATGTTAAGCCATCAAGCATCTCTCTAAGATCTGATTTTAACTTTTCTTTTTCTGTAGATGATTGGGCCAATAATTCAGAGCCATTTAACTGCAAATCACCATTTGGGATTGGAACAGAGCTGAATTTCCCTCTTACTTGTCCTAGGACTTCTTTTGATAAAGCCACCGTATACTGTCTTATCCATTGACGACCCATTGAATTTATGTTTTCGTACATAATATTTCCAAATGGAACGTTTTGGGGACCAGACACTCCGTCAATTGTTACATCTGTATATGCTGGATTTAAACCATCCATTGCATATCCAACTCTTATCCATAGTTTCTGTCCAGAATTACTAGAAGTTGGGCGAGGAAATATTCTTAATTTAGTTCCAACTAATTCATATGAATAGTTTGATCTTCTTACCCTATTTGAAATGTCCATTTGCTGTTGCCTTAAAACATCTTCGAATACTGGCAAAACATAAAACACGGTTTCTGGAGTGAAGGACTCAAAACTAAATTCGTTATTTAAATAATTAATCGCCGATGTTGTATCGAAAAATCGGTATGCTGACTGATTGGAAAAATGATATACATCGAACACTCTTAATTTTGTTGCGGTGCCGGCTGGTTGCTCATCATATAAAGCTGTATCTGTATCTGGATTTTTAAGATCTGTATATATATCGTAATCCTGCTGCGACCCCGTCAAAACAATCGATCCGGACATAGTGTTATAAGATCCGCCTATACCAGCGTGAGCTGCGTATGGTTCGGCTTTTCTCATTAAAAATTCTTGAGTTTCTCTAGGAAATCTTCCTTCTGATCCGGATAGTGATCCAGTTGCAGCTCCCATTAAATTATTCAGCTGCGACTTAGTCATATACTCATTTATGTATTTCCCATATTCGAATGTCGCCTCTTCGAAACACATCCATACTTGCTTTGAAGTTAATTCGACACTTAGGATATCGTCACCTAATTTTCTTTTAACAAATGTTATCATAGCATCGGCATCGCCTTGAAATGCACTATCAGAATCAAAAACACCGAACGGTGTTGGATTAAGAGTAGATGTGAATATAGCCATATAAAGTCTCCATTGTTTCTATAATATAAATATGAAGAAGAAACCCAAAATACTTTTTGCATATATATATTTGATCTATGTAGTGGGACTAGTTTACAGATATATGCCCAAGAACGATAGATAAAAAAAATAAAAAAAAATACCGACCATAAAGATCGGTATTATGCAAAGTTTACATACAGATTTTTACTGTAATGTACTTTTTATTTGTTAAGTGCTCTAAAAAGGCGATCTTTGCGACAGTGTTTCCACATTGCGTCAACCTTTGATTTTAATGCAGAATCGACTTTAGCTGCTGGAGCTGGAGCAGCTGCTGGAGCAGGCTTAGCTTCACACTTAGCATCTAAAGCAGCAAGAGATTTTGCGCATTGTTCGTTTTGTGCTACTAGATCTTTTGAAAGCTTTTCTACTAAAGCCTCTAGGACTGCAACTTTTTTCTCAAGTGCATCATCTTTCTTGGCTGCCGGAGCGGCTGTGACCGATGTTGCTTTTTGTTTTGATATTGGCATTATATAATCCTCCATGATGATTATTATTCTTATATAAGTATGCTGTTAAAATGAAATTTCACAAAATTCACTTAACCGGGGAAGGGGAGCACCTTCTAAAAGTATACTTTATTAAATATACTTGTGTAACTGTAAATGTAAATATCTACAGAATTTAACTTTGTTTGCAGGAAATATAAAAAAAGACACCCACAATGGGGTGCCTTTAAATATTCACATTATTAAATTAATCTAATTCAATACTTAACTATTAAGCTGCGTATGTTACTGCAATTGTTCCACCGGATGTTCTAATACACCCCTTAATGGTCAACTCATCGGCAGCTGCACCCGGGTTCAAGAAAATAAACGACCCTGCTAAAATAGTAGTGTCTGCACCCGATGCTGTTAGAATAATATTCTGGTGGCCATCTGTAGTTGCACCCATTCTATCCATAACATCAGTGCCCGCACCTGATACAACAAATTCACAAGCAGAAGCTTTATGTTCGTTGTTACCGTGGGTCTCAAAATCAAGCACATGGCCGGCTTCAATTACATAATCATTGAATAATATTAGGGCCATGTCTTGATCACCGGCTAGATCAGCCTGTCCGGTAAGCGCTACATTTGCGGCTGAAGTACCTGTCACGGTTTTCACAGTCTTTGCAGACGGAACGATAGCAGTTGTGCCGTCCCCAACCCCAGTCAGATCAAGAAGAGATCCAGCCGTGGAAGTCAAACCAAATATTTGGCCGGCCTGTGTAGCTGTTACTACGGTACCTTGTGCTGCTACTTTCTTTAGTGCTAACGACATTCTTAACAAAGTATTGACTGGTGTCAATACATCAAGCATATGTACGTCAGTAGTATGATCACCAGCTGCTAATGTAGCACCACCAAAGTTTTGAATCCATGTTGGATTCAATCCTAACATAGTTGTTCCAATGTCGTTTGGTGTTAAATCAACGCCGTTAACTACATTAGATGTACCGCTAATGACAACCCCTGATCCTGATTTCTGTACTAGACCCTTTGAGTCCGTAATTTCTATTTTTGGCATAATTTTTTTCCTTTAAAAAATATTAGTTTGTCAACTATTAAGCTGCGTATGTTACTGCAATTGTTCCACCGGATGTTCTAATACACCCTTTAACTGCCATTTCATCAGTATCTGCGCCTGCTTGTAAATAGATGAATGACCCTGCTAAAATAGTAGTGTCAGCATCTGATGCTGTTAGAACAATATCTTGATGATTATCTGTACTTTGGGCTTCTCTTTCCATAACATCTGTTCCTGCTCCGGAGACAGCAAATTCAGTTGAAGCTCTGAGCATTCTGTTAGAACCGTGTAAACCAATAGTTACGACATGGTCGGCTTCAATTACATAATCATTGAATAATATCATTGATTGATCTAGATCAGACGCTAAGTCTGTTGCTGAATCATTTAATGTAAAGTTCGCTGCTGTAGTACCAGAAATGGTATTTACCTTTAGCGTGGATGGTATAATGTTAGTAGTTACTGTTGTATTGCCCGTCAAATCGTGAAGGGTACCGGCAGTCGACGTTGCACCAAATATTTGGCCGGCCTGTGTAGCTGTTACTACAGTACCTTGTGCTGCTACTTTTTTTAACGCTAACGACATTTTATGCAAAGTGCCTAATGGTGTCAATTTGTCAATTAAGTGTACATCAGTAGTATGATCACCAGCTGCTAATGTAGCGCCACCAAAGTTAAGTCTCCATGTTGGATTCAATCCTAACATAGTTGTTCCAATATCGTTTGGTGTTAAATCAACACCATTAACTACATTGGATGTACCACTAATGACAACCCCTGATCCGGATGTCTGTACTAGACCCTTTGAGTCCGTAATTTCTATTTTTGGCATAATTTTTCTCCTTTAAAGAATATTAGTTTGTCCGCATGATTCCCTAGCTAGCGCGCGGGGTTCGCCTTATGTCCGTGCTAGAGGCTTAACGATAAGTATGCTAAGCAAAGACATAGTACAGTAAGTTAAACAAATATATAATTTAAATTTGATATATTATTCTTCAGCAGTCAGAGAGCTAACAACGTTAGCTATAGCCGCAAGAATTGCGATATTTGCCATCTGATCTGCTTCCCCTAGAGGGACTTCATTTAACAACTCTTCATCACCTTCAATCGCTGACTTAACCGCATCCGATACTGTAGCTCGAGCATCATTAATAGCCGCTTGAATAGTCTCTACTGCGGATGAACCTTGTTCTGTTATTACCGCAGATATAGCTTCATATTCAATGTTTCCAACCATGTCTTCTACAGCGTCTTGAAGTTCTACAGCTGCTTCACTAACTTCTACTAGCGCGTCTGATACTGCGTCCTCGTCATCCGAACTTAACCACTTAACTGCAGCGATACCTGTCATGGCCATGATGAAAAATTCGTTTAAATTACTACTTTTAAGCTGTTTTTTAATATATTTTCTTAATAAAAGTTCGTTCATGAATATATCCTATTTTAGTCGACTATACACTATAAATATGCTCAGCAACTAATAAACCTCAGAAGATAAAAAAAAAGGGACCGACAAAAGTCGGTCCCTTAAGTTATATACTAACTAAGCAGATTAGATGATGTTCATATCTAAACAAGTTACAGTACCGTAGAAGTCAGAGCGAACCATCTTCTTGCCATAACGAGTCATGACACCCTTACGAGGAGTGAAGTCCTCAGGAGCGAAGATTGTAGGTGTAACAATCAAAGGTACATATGGAGCATAGACGTATCCAGTTTCTAGATAAGAACCACCCTTGTATCCAAGAAGAATCTTGTTACGTGGGAAGTAAGGATCTTTATAAACTGTGAAACGATTACTAAGCTGACCAACTTTTTCAGCACCAATACTCATTCCTGCACCAACCTGACCGTCGCCATCAAGGCTAAAGTTTGGCTTGTAAAGGATAGAAGACTCAAGGATTGTTGCAACATCAGGTCCTACGACTACGAAGTTTGCAGATCCACGAAGGGTCTTTCTGTGAATAGTGTTTGCAGCATCGATAATAGTCTCGATAAGAGTCTCATACCATTCGCGAACTGTACCTGTGAAGGCCGGTCCACCGTGGAGTGTAGAAGCTCTAGTTGCCGCTGCGCCAGTTTCCTTGTTAACAAACTTACCAGGTGCACGACTCCAATAGAAGTTTGCGCCGTTAGCTTGTGTCAATAGGTCGTTCAAGATCTCGCGATCAAGTTCGAGAGCGATTTGCTCAGAAAGAATCTGAGTAAGCTCAACTTCAGCATCAAGTGAGTGATATGCATTAAGATCTTGAGCAAGCTCTGGAGACCAACGTGCACGCAACTTACGAGTTACAGCAGTTACACTAAGTGATTCGATCTTAATATCGATTTCAGGAATAACTGGAGTGACACTTGCACCGTTTGCAGCCAAGTTAGACTCGAAAGCAGGGATAGTAAGAGAATCGCCGTCTGAGCCAACATTTAGAACTGGACCGATAACAAATGATACACCTAAATCATCGTTAGCGTCGCCATCGAGAGCACCATCGTCACCAGTAGCACCATAAGATACTTGAGTGACTTGTGATCCAGTACCGAAGCATGACATAAGAACATATGCGTTTGCAGTACCAGTTGTTGCAAGAGGATTAGAAGTAACAGCCGCAGTAGATGCATCAACTGAAACTAGTTGATTTAATCTTCTGAGGTTAGCAATTCCGGTTCCACTTTGGAAAGCAGCCGGAATAACTTCAGGAGGCTCGCCATCGATATGTAGCGTAGAAGCTGCAGGTGTTGAAACCGCAACGTCTTTAATCATAGTAAGATCAGCAGCAAATGCAGAACCAGTTAACATTCCAACCGGGACGCGGAGGAATTGGAACTGAGATATGTCACCATTCTCTAATGCAGTCGTAACTTGAGGATCGAACCCCATGAATCGACCAGATGCACCGGTTAACTGAGTTGCAGACGTAATAAATTCGCCCTTTTCCCATTTTCCAGTTTGGTTAATAATACCAAATTGGATGTCTTGAGTTTCAACACCGCTTAACTCTATATTCTCGTGTACACGAGAGAAACCAGAACCAGCAAGATCGTATTGACCGCCAACTGCCAAAGAACCAGACTGAACGCCTTTTCCTGTTGGAGAGTTATAGATAGATTGACCTGCAGTGTAGCTTGATGCACCGTCGTCAGCAGATTCGCCGCCGGCAGAACCATAGGTGTAATCTAAGTAGAAAAGCAGTCCAGAAGGAAGGCTCATTGGTTGAATAGAAACAAGGTCATTAGCAACTAATCCACCGAATACACGACGAACAATTGGGAATGCTATGTTTTGGAAACCACGGACGTCACCAGAGGCTGCGCCTGAAGTTCCGAGTGTGTTTGTTTCTCTAAGAAGCTGTGCTGCTTGGTTTTCAAGCAATACGGCCATGTTTTCACGTGAAGTGGTCTGGAGACCTCTAAGTAATCCAGTTCTGTTCCACTTTTCAGTGAGTCGTTGATGTTGGGCGCCCATGTGTCTGGAGCGAATCCCTTCAGTCAACTGATTTAATGTAAAATTCGACATTTTATTGACTCCTTAAGTCTTTAGGTTTGTTTGGGTTTTTAACTACTCTTTTAATCCTGCCAGAGTGGCCCAGCGATCAAGTCCGTTACCATTTTTTGCCGGTGCCGCCGACTTGGTAGGATTACTAGATGATCCGCCGCGTACCAAACCTTCACTTAATTTGCCGGTGGTAGCATTTCTGCTTCCGTTACGACGTCGAAGACTTTCGGTAAGGCTAGTATAAAGCAACTTGGCTTCTCTGTGCGTCTTGGCATTATCTAGGGCCTCGACAATTGCACGTTGTTGCTTTGAATTTAAATCATGCTGTTGCATGAGTTTGTTAACGTAAAGTAACTTTGCATTGAACAAATTTGATTCTTGAAGTTCACGCTTAGCAGCTGCTGTTTCTTTGCGTGCTTTAAGTAAAGCTTTTTTATTTGATGTTTCGCTGATAGAATTTTTTCTTCTAGTGGCAGAATTTCTTCTAGCCGCACGACGACGTCTGGATTCCGGAACAACTCCGCGAGATACAGAACCACCGCCGAATGAGTCAGCTGCTTTAGCTGCATCACCTGAACCATCGACATTAAGATCTTCACCGTCTGCATCTCCGAGCTCTTCAGCTAGTGCATTGATTAGATCTTCTCTTGAAACATCAAGTACTTCGTCTGCACCGTCGTGCATCGCAGCAACGGGATCGCCCATTTCAGAAAGTCTACGACCGTTACGACGAACTCTTCGACTCTGTCTCTTAGGTTGACGTGTCATTTTACGAATTTCGCGTCTGATTGCAGCTTCGCTAATCTCTACTACATCGTCTTCATCGTCTAATTCGTCGACTTCGTGGTATACTTCGTCCATTTCGTGATGTGCTTCTTCCATGTCAAGGTCTAATACCTCGTCCTCATCAGCGTCTTCAGCATCTTCATCGCCGAGGTCAAGGTCTTCGTCAGCACCTTCTTCATCTACGACTTCGAGGCCAAGCGCTGAGGCTAAGTCTTCGACTGCAGACTCAATAGCACCAACATCGACGGCATCGTCTTCGTCAGCTTCTAGATCATCTGTTTCTTCGCCGAGATCATCGTCACCTAAGTCGATATCTTCATCGCCTTCGAATAACCACCAGGCATCTTTGTTTTGCCGGGCAAACCGGCGAGTATTGTTTGACATTTTGCTCTCCTTTAGAACTTCATTGATTTCTTTGCCGAGTTTTTTATCAGCCTTATTAGTAATTACTAACAAAGATTTAATTTTTCTTAATTCAGATAAAATTTTCTTTTTCTTTGTTACAGATTTTGTTTCTTTCAGCTGCAGAACTAGGTCCACGGCTGCTTTTCTTAGTTGTTTTGCTCTTCGGTCTAAACGGTTTTCAACAGTTATATTAACAGTAACGTTTTTGTCGGCTTCAGAATCTTCTTCTATTTCCAGATCGTTCGGTACAGAAATAGGATCAACAAGCATTTCTTCCGGAAGACCAAAACTTTCTTCAGGCATATTAGATAGTACGTCAACTTCAGCTGGGACTATTTCTTCGTCCTCAATACTAAAATCTAATTCTGACTCTAAATCATCGTTAATTTCTTGTTCGATTAACCTTCTAATTTTAGGTGCAATCGATTGAATTACTTTGTTTGTTGCATTTTTTTCCGCGACTTCTTTTAGCTTTTTTGCATCGGCTATAGCTTCGCTGTATATATTACTCATTTAAATCTCCGTAAACATTAATCATAAATATGCCATGACTTGACAAAATTCAGCTTTTTTTAGAGCGACGGACGCCGGCTCGTTTTTTAAGTCTTTCTTTTTGCCCTTTTGTTGTCGGAGCTTCGCGGTCGCGGATCTCCTTCAGGATACCTGATTTTTTCCATTTTTGTAAAAATTTTCTAATTAATTTCTGATTTTCAGTTTGCGCGTCCCCACCTTTGGATGGCGCTTTTACTTGAAAATTAAACTTTTTTCTCATGAAACTTCCATTATAACTATACGTATATATTCTTTTAATTGTTTGATTGCTAAATCTTCTAAACCATATACAGGTTCTTCAGACTTATCTTCTTTTCTCTCTTTACTATAAGTATGTCCTGAAATGCTAGAACCCATATAAAATCCGGCTGATTGTGCATTACTAATACTTTTTGCTGAATTTCCTAAGTGTCCTGTTCTTTTTTTATACATTCTAGGATAGGGACTCAATCCTTTTGCTATTTCACTTATTTTAAAAACTTCTATTTCTGTTCCGGAATCTTTCGCTGTTAAGTTACTACTCACAGTGTGCTGATGGCCTATTTTTTCTTTTACTCTATAGGCTAAATCTAACTCGTCCTCTGAATAGGTAAGGTCCTCGTATTCGTCACGGTAAGGAAAACTCTTGTTAGCTACCGTTGGTTTAATACGAGGACCTCTTGGAAGATTTCCTACTTTGCCAGTTATGTCTTCCATACTATATTATACTACTCAGCTTGCCAGCGACCGAATTCCAAGGTCGTATCAGACATCCAGCCGCCTAAGCGGGCCTTGGTAGCTGAAGGGTTTAACGTACCGTCACCAGCAGATAGATCCATTGTATTATCTGTTATTAATGGATCTCCTGGTTTAGCGCCGACGGGTGGATATGAGTTTCTTATTCCAGAGTGCTTTGATTCAAACTCTACTTTATAATCGGCCGCAACAGCTTGACCGGCAGAAATATCTGGAACGTATGGATTAGGAATATTTAGCGCTGTGACGCTGACTGTGCCTAAATCCGGTGCTTGCGCATACGTTAAGTGATCTGTATTTACAGATGCTCCAAAATATTGGCCAGCACCTGCAGTTGCAGTTGCTCCGAGTGCTAATGTAGCGTCGTTTCCTTGCATTAGAAACTTGAAGGTTTCTCTTGGGTTGTAACCATCTAGTCCGATATTTGCCGCGTTGTATAACGAAGCCATATGTGCGCCTCTTCCTTTTATGTTTAATCCAGTGATTGGATTAATGTCTTCGGATGGCGTTGCAACGATTGCAGCATCTGAAGGTAATCCCCAGGTTGGCTCGACGTTACTTTCGAAAATTCCTGAAGCATCTGTTATGTTTATTATAGCCATGATATGTTATCTCCTTATATCTTTTTAAGAATTCTTTTCTTAAGAGTTCTTTTAGCGGACTGAACTTTTCTCATTTCACGAACTAAAATTTTATGTTTTAAATCTAACTTTGCCTCTTTAATTTTTAAAGCTTTTATAAAATCGATTTCTTTTTCTAACACGTTGGCTTCGTCTCCTGCTTTAACTTCTTCAGCAGAAACTTTTTCAACAGGTGTCGGTATACCGTCTAAATCGTTTGCCTCACGTTGAAGTTTTTTTGCTTCGTTTAAAATAAAACTACGAAGATTGAACGGTTTTGATTTTTTCATGACTAGTCTCCTAATAAGATCTGTTAGCTTGTTGTTAATATTAATTATGTAACGAAACCGTTTTTATATTATTTTTTTTGCGGTTTATCAAAAGCTAAAGTAGCCCAATTTTCAGATCCTTCGAATAGTTGTTCTATATCATTGTTAGCAACAGCCTGAGTTGCTAGATCCCCGGAAATAGCTCGTCTGTCGCTCGTTATTGAATTTGACATACCTTGAGACATTAGCGTGGTTGACGCTGTGTCTCTTAAGATTTCCGCCATTAACGGATCCGATGTCACATTGTTAATAACAGTTTCGTTGATACCACTTTTAGAGACTTTTTTAGAATCTAACAGGTCTCTATTTTTTTGTATTCTTTCCATATCTGGACTTGATTTATTAATATGCCGAGGCCTAGCGGCCTCGACTAAAGCTTCTGTTCCTGGCTCGGAATCGATGCCTTCTATTAATATTTCTACTAAACACTCTTTAATTAACTGTTTTAGAACTGAACGTTTTATTTTTGACATTTCTATTTCCTTGGCCTAGACTCTTTCATCTATACTATATGCATTTGAACCACTAGGTATATCCGATAATTTTGCTATAATGGTATAATCATTTAAAACGTATATTTCATCAACCGCGGCGTGGATTATTGGAGATGAAGTGTTTCCAGCGACAACCATGTGTTTCGTACCACCGGTACCAGTAGATTCGAATGAATACTTGACTGCATCAGAAGTCGTTGCCGAAATTTGAAACCATTCAGTTTGGAAAGGTAACGAAACTTTTGCTTCCGCGTCGGCTTCGGCAGAGAAGGTATAAGGCACTTCGTTTCGTCGGTATGATCCAGAGGCTGAAGGGGATGCGCCAATCAATCCGTCTCTGCGTCTTTCTAAATCTGTATAAGCCATTATTTATTACCCCATGTTAGTATGTCATTAAGTATTCTATCTACTCTGTCTGATTTATTAAATACTTTGTTTAAATCAGCTTCATTTATTTCTTTACCTTCTTTCATCATAAATGCCCCTGGAGTTGAAGGCTCTGAAACAAAGTCCCAACAGATAAGCTGGAAATCGTCTTGTACCACTTGGTTTTCTCCTTCGCGTCTCGTTGAACCTACACCTCGCGAAGAAATTCCTAGGGTTACTCCGGAATCAACTAATGATTTAAGTATGTCTCCGGCTGGTGTTGAAAGTATTTCAACAGTACCGTAACATACGTCACCTTCCATATGAGCCTCTGTTATTATGTGAGAAGCATTTTTAAGCTCAACGACAGACGATTCAGGATGGTCTAGTTCTCCTAGTGCTCTTCTTTCTGCAATAAATTTTTGGTAATTTCTTATTTCTCGAGAAAGTATTTCTATTGGATATATTCTTCCATTTTGATTTAGTGTATTTGCTTTTTGCAAAACGCCTTTCATAATGTACCTACCGCCATTCGACGATTTTTCTTCTAAAAGCTGATCTTTATCATACGACCATGCATTCCATTCCTGAAGTAGTTTTATTGCGTTATCCATTGATTTTCCCCTGTAGCTCACTTTGTAATTGACATATCGTCATAAATCTACTAAATTTTTCATCGTCGATTTTTTCAGTGTCAATTTCGTTTAATTCTTTTAACACCGGTGCTATTTTTGCTTTTACTAACGAAGAATCGCATGTGTCATGATATTCTTTCAAGCTAGCTGTACAAGATTCTTTTATTGATTCTAACGTTGTCTTAAAGTCGGGAGATACGTCTATAAACACATATTGTTTGATCAAAGATTTCTGTACGTCTGTTAATCTTTTCTGGTATCGATTATTGAACTTTTCTGTCATTATTTTAACAACCAAATTATTAATTTCTGGAACCTTTTGTTCATTTAAGTTAATACTTGTTTTTTTTCTAATTAGAATACTATGAGCTTTGTTTTCATATTCTACTAATCTTTCGAAATCTTTGCTTTCGAATCTCCAGTCGTTAATTAACGTTTGGACAGTCGCAAAGTCTTTATACTCTTTAATTTTTGTTTTATAAAATGACTTACCAAAAGACAGATTAATGTCTCTAATCATTTTTGATTTCTCTCTTTCAAGTCGTGAGAAGTCATGAGCACGGGATGCTTTTTTCGCTTCTCCTAAAATAGCTGTAGCTAGACTGGCGTCATTTATTTCAGGTTTAATTAATGCCTGAAATAGTTTGTGCTCTTTATAAAGCTCTGTTCCAGGTTTAAAATATGATTTGATTATATTTTTAGCCTGTTCTAATATTATAGGATTATTTTCCACTATTCCTTTTGACATGGTCAAAATTAATTGCTCGTAAATAATCCCGACATTTCGTTTTTTGTTGTGGGATTTTTTATTCATCGTCTTCCTCCATTTCGAAGTCTAATTCTTCGTCGACGTTTTCTTTAAGGATTTTTGTAATACCTAAACCAGAACGCATTGTTTCTAGTACTTTTTGCATTGAGTTATCTAAACTTGGACGGTAACCAATATAATTATCATCATCTACTGTAGATTTCCCTAAAATCATGTCAGCTAATGACTCTTTTTTAGATTCTAAGAATGTGTTGCCAAATGGGTTCTTTAAAAAGTCGCGATCGTAAGGATCATTTAAAGTATCTTGTGCACGACCAGCTTTACCAGTTGACATCATAGTTTTAAAATCTGGCATGTTGTTTTCAGCTGCACCTCGTTTTACTTTTCGATCTTTCTTTTTAATAAGGTCTTCTCCCCATATGTTTTTCTTTTTGACCTTTGAAGATGGCTTGATTCCGGTTAGGGATATTTTTTCGACGTCTATTTCGTCCTCGAAATCTTCGTCGTAATCATCGGAATCTAGTTCATCAGTTTCTCTAACACCATCGCCTACATTAGAAGGTAGCGCTGATAGCAAGTCTCCTTGAGTGTAATCTGCTGCGAATAAATCGTCTCCGCCGCCGCCATCATCTGCAGCTTCATCTCCGCCGCCTGGCGGAGCTTCGGGTCCAGGTGTTGCTTCTAATGCAAGATCAGCCAATTTATCTTCTATTTTTTCTTTTTCTATTCTATCGATTTCGTCGCGAGTAAAAGAGAAGACGTTTCTTCGAATCCAACCGCGGGATACCATTCCCTCAGGTACAGAACCAGCAATGCTAAACTTTTGTTCTATTAAGGCTAACTTTTGTTGCTGAGCTAATGAAGAAGGGTTTGATAACTGTAAACTGAAGTCTAGTAAGTCTTCTCCTTCGAATCCGTGTGAATAAAGGTGAATCATTGCAAGCTTATTTAATTCCGCTATTATGGTTTTTTGTATTCTTTGGATTGTTCTGCTAAATCTAATATCCTCTTGAGCTAGTGTGGCCTTGGCTCCTACATCTTCATCATATCCTAAATAAGCTTTTGGAATTTTAAGGGCTGCAAATAGTTTTTTCTGGATGTATTCAACGTCTTCAATTGCAGATGTGTTTTGGCCGCCGGCAAGATTATCTATCTTTGTACCGGATTCCCCGCCACGTACTGGAATGAAATAATCCTCATCCACAGACATTGGGTTATACCTTAAATCTACCTGGCCATTTGACTTCTGCACTACCGGTGATCTTTTTAGCGCTGATTTAGCTTGCTCTACATAGTTTGGCACATCCTCAGGAGGTACGTTACCAACATCAATATAGAAAACACGACGTTCGGGTGATCTCATTACCCGGTATACTAACATAGCATCTTCAATCAGGATTAGCTGACGCCAAATTCTCCTTGCAGACTCTAATACCGAAGAACCGTACGGTAAGAAGGCGTCGTTACCTAATAATCTAAAGTGGGATATTTGCCAATTTTCTAAAACTTGGTTCCCTTGTGAAACCCATCTAAACCGGACGGCCGCTGGATCATCAGGGTCGAAGCCTTCTTCTCTTTCCATTTCGGTTATTGGAATTGGATACGCATTAATAACCCCAAATTCTGGATGGACGTCGTTGAAAAGGAAAAAATCTCCATATTTTACTAAGTTCCGGACCCACATTACTAAGTTAAAATCAACATTTAGAGTATCATAAAAGAGCGTATTTAAAAGCTCTCTGATTTTTCTATTGTCTGATCTAACGTGGAGACATTTCCCTTCGGCATCTTCAGAAACTGTTTCTTCAGCGTATATGTCTAATGCTGACGCAATTTCTGGGGTTGCTTCCATTTCTGAAAAATCAGAGTACCTAGCCATACGATCAAAAGATCCATATGCTGACAGGGTAGAGTTATATACATCAGAATGCTGTTTTTTAAACATTTCAACCGATGCAGACGCCGACTTTGATTTTGGATCATAATTTCTTATTTTCCTTTTTATAGTAGGTCCGGATCGGAACAGTTTTGTTAATCTTCGAAATAAATTTTCTTCAGCCATTTATTTTTCCTCTGACAGTAAGTATGGTCTTATTTTATAAGCCAGTCAAAATTATTGTATGGTGATGAACCATTAGGTAATAATACTTTATTCCCTCTAGCATCCATCCTGGTTTCCGGCATTGTATTAATAGTAGAATCTTCAGCTGAATTGCTGCTAACGCCAAAAGCAGCTAGCATAGCTGTATTTAAATCAGTTCCATGCTGGCTTAACTGTGGGCTAGTATCATATAACCAAACTCCAATTGCTAGTGCCATAATTAAATCGTCGTTTTGGCCCTTTTGGGCCTGTGCCTTTCCGTTTTTCCAAACAAACGTTTTAAGTTCGGAGTATAGTCTAGAAGATTTTACCATTAATTGTTTTGTACGTAAAACTTCTTCTAGCTTTGTCAATATTTGATTTCTTGTTTTTACATTGGTTTGGAATCCGATTTTTCCAATGTCTTTTGTACCATATATATAGCCATAACGGTCTTTTTCGTTAACAAAATAAAGATTCCTGTAGTCCATTTCTGAAAGCTTCATAATTACTGCATAGCCATATGAGTTGTTTTCAGGACAAATCAGTGCTTGGTTGTATCGGCGGCCAGCTTCAGCTAAAATTTGAGCAAATTTGTCCGGTGGTTGTTTTCCCCTATACTCTGCTACTACTGCGGACGCCGCCGTGTCGATTACGTAGAACGTTGAATAGTCTGCAGCATCTCCACGAGCAACATCTGCTGAAATTACGTATTTCTTGTCACTCAAAGGGTAATCCCACACCCAAACACCCATATCGGGGCCCCACCGGTCAACCGGTTCTCGAATCCAGCCTCTTAAGTACTCTATATCCTCAACTTGCAGGAAAGTATCGCCAGAAGCTTGAAAATCGCACATTAATTCTTGCGCAATCTGTTTTTTAGACATATTTTTTGTTTCTTCTTTAAACCACTCTTCCCCTCTGTCCGGATGGACGTCCCAAGCTAGTTTAATTGGATTAAATATGTTTTCTCCGTCCTCAGACTGTTTCCAAAGGTCATAATATTGACCACCAACACCATTTGGTGTTGAAAGAACAATAGCACGGCCTCCAGTCGACAGTGTTGGGTATAGTCCTGTCCACAATGTGTCAAAGTTGCGTACAAAGGCAGCCTCGTCGACTATTAACAGCGTCAACGCTTCAGATCTACCAGCATCATCCGATGTAGGTATTGCTTTTATAGTAGATCCGTTTGAAAATTCAAGCGCCTGTTTGTTATTGTTAACAATTTCAGGTAAAAGCAGCCACGGTGGCATACTTTGAATAACAAATTTAACTTTTTTTATAAAGTTCTGTGCAACAGCTAACTTTGTAGCAATAACTAGAACATTTTTGTCTTTATGAAATATTGCAAGCCAGGCAGAATACCCCGCGGCGATAGTTGATAAGCCAAGCTGCCGGGATTTTAAAATTATATTAAATCGGTGCTCTTCAAATTGATCTACACAGTCATCTTGAAACGGATACGTCTTAAAAGGTATTGCGCCCTTGATAGGATGCTGTATTTGGATGTACTTATTAAAAAAATAAGTTGGATTTTTTCCGCATTTTATTATTTCTTTTATTTGTCTCTGTTTTTGACTAACCGTCATTAGCGACACTCAAAGAATAAACAATCGCTCTTGAGTATCGTGCGCGGACAAGCTCTTTGTTGTGCGACACATGGTTTACTTCAGGATCACTTTCCTCTAATATTTTCATTTTAAGAGCAATTCCTGATTTTTCTTTAAAATCCGATTTAACGTTTTTTACTTTCTCTGTCAACGCCTTAATACTAACTGCATCTAGCTCTAGCCTCTGAGAGGTCAGGCCTAAACGTGGGTTAAAATTAACTGGGCATTCGAATCTTAACTGAATTTTGAGATCTCCGGACTCGTTGCATACGCTAGTCTTGTGACGGACAGCGTATCCTTCTCTCATCGAGCCTCTTCCAAAAGTTACGTCTAATAAGTTCTCGAGTATGTTGTAATGATTCATATTTAGCATGATAGTTCTCCTAATTATTTATAAATATTCTATTCGTGACTTCTTTTCCAGAAGGACGCCAACCTTGTTGCCATTTTTTTTGATTTGGATAACGAAATATTAACGAACAATCTAAACAACAACTAAAATTCCTATGTTCTACTATGTCTTCTTGATGTCGAAGAGCCAAACCACACACCGGGCAGTCTGTTGCTTCACATTCATAATTATGTGGCTTTATTATTAATAAACCATCTTTTCTTTCATATAACAGATTAGACATATATAACCTTAGAATCTTTTCCTTGTTTTGTAATTTCTACAATGTTATCAACTGAATCTTTTATGACATCGACATGAGAGATAACCATGATTAATCGATAATAAGCCTTTAACCGATGTAACAACGTCGTTGCGGCCTCGAGATTTTGCGGATCCAGGGAGCCGAAACCTTCATCTACTATAAACATATCAGATTTATTAAGGTTCGACACGTTCCCTAATGCAACTCTGAGTGCCATTGAGGAGACCATCTTTTCCATGCCACTAGCACACTCTATGGGACGCCTAGAATCTCCATAATTTAGAAATATGTCTGTTTTACGATCAGATATATCTAACTCTACGGTAAAACCAGAAATATCTTGGAGAATATTTGTTAATTCCGCGTTTATGATTGGTACTTGCTTTTTCATAATGTAAGTAGGAATACCTCTCCAGCTAGTTGCCTTCAGAAGATAATCATAAACCCTCCATTCTACTTGTAAACGGTCATATTCAACTGATTCCTCTTCAAGCTGTTTAATTGTTGCTTGACATTTTCCAATGTTTTGAGCCAGGTTAAACATTTCTGACTTAAAACTTTTTACTTTTTTGTCTATTTCTTTCATAGAGTTTTTAATCTGAGTTAGTATCTGCGTTTTTTCACCATCAGATCTTAACTCTAGGTCAGTTATGTCATCAGCTATATTCTGGATTGTAGATATCAGGCCGGTAATATCTCTTTTATTAATCGAGATTTTAGATTCTAAAACTACTAAATTCATTTTAGAATCTTGAATCGACTTAACTAATTCATTATAACGATCGATTTTTTGTCTTAACCCCTCATTGTCAAGTTGATCTAGTTTAACATTAGCCTCAACTAATTGGTTTTTAAGGTTTGAAACTAAGTCTTTCTGTTCTTTTAACAGCTTTTTATTCTTGTGTGATTCAGATATAAACTGACAGGTGGGGAACATATCGTCGCATGGTACTTCCTTTAATAGTGCTACGGACTTTTTCTGGACCGCCATCAACGTTTTTTCTTGCTTTAGGTTTGCATTCATTTTTTGCAAGTTACTTTTTAATCCGTCCATCAAATCTAATCGTCGCAAGTAAGATTCTAATGGGAAGTTTTCTTTTATTTTTTCGTGACTAGCTAAGGTTGCTTCTTTTTCTAACAAATCAGTTTGTAAACCAACGAGTCTAAGCTCTGAATCGGACAAGCTTGACTTTTTATCTTCTAGTAAACGCTTTTTCCTGTGCAAAACAGCTGGATCTACGAACTCTCCACCAACTTCGGTAGCTGCTTTAATTTTGTATTTTTCATAACGTTCATTCAACTCATTTATTTTTTCAGATATATCCGATCTTTGATCCTTGAAGTTTGTTATGTTAGTTTTGTTGCTTCTTATAAGGGTAACCCAGTCTTTTTCTGATAATCTTTTCAACATTGACTTAACACCGGCTGAATCATCTTTGACTATAGTCTGGATTTGGTCATATACGTCTAGACCCATAAAGTTTGAAATGGTTTTCTTTCTTTCCGTTGGACCTTGTGCTATGAAGGAATTCATATTACCCTGAGCTGCGAATGACGTCATCATGAAGTCGTCCGACGTTCCTATTAAACTTCTCAGATTTTTCTCTGTGTCTCTACGCTGCTCACCGGATAGGTCTTTTAAGATCTGCCCATCGTCGTTAATTTCGTACAACGAAAGATAAGACATCGCTCCTTCCCCTTTACCGCCACGCGCTGGGTATCTAACGGAATGCCTTTCGAGCCTATATAACTTTCCATTAACAGAAAACGAGATATCTGCAGAACAATTTGATCTCCGGGTATTAATTACATGCTGAATTGAGGAGATCCCGCGGTCATTCGAGTTATATAAAGCATACATCATAGTTCCTGGAATAGAAGACTTCCCGGAGCGATTTTTTCCAAATAACCCGACTATTCCTGATAGTTTAGAAAAATCAATCGAATTATCTTTTCCATAACCAAAAGTATTGTCAAAATTCATTTCTTTAATTGACCATTGGTTACCTTTGTGTTCCTCTGATATGGTTACTTTAGGAATAGTTTCATCGACTATCCGATCAACAGCTGTCCAAAAATCGACGTCGTCAGTTTCGTCATCGCACCATTCTCTCAACAGTTTTTTATGTGTTGCAGGATCGCTAAGATCATCAATTTTTATTTTTTCCGATGTTTCAGCTGATATAGATGACTGTTTAAGTTTAAGCTGATAAACAACTTCATCTGCTGCGTGCTCGCGTCGTAAGACTGTTGCTATTTTTCTCTGAGCTTTAGGTCCTAATTCTACGTATGATCTGATTCTAAACCGAGCGCCAGCTGGCCAGTCTCTCATACACAACGATATTGTTGATTGTACAGATCCTTGCCAATCAACAGTCACGAATGGATTATGGTGTACTATAGGATGAAACTCAACAGAAAAATCGTCGTTAGATTTAATATCCCATAGTAAAAAGCCCTTTTCTCCAGACTCACCATAGTTTTGCTGAATCGTCGATCCGGGATACCAGATTCTCCCTTCGATATCTAGTTGTTGTTTTTTATGAATGTCTCCTAGCATCACGAAATCAAAGCCGCGGAAGAAATCCATTTTGCAATCGCCATCTAACATGAAATTCATATCTGTATGAGATCCCCACACAGAACCGTGGTATATTGCAATATTAGTTTTTCCTTCAACCGGTTTAACCTTCGAATACCCCTCTTCATCAAAAGGACTAAATGCGCACCAATTAATGCTTGGATCAGACGGATCTTCGTACACTCCGGAATCTCTATATAAATAGACATTTTGCAGATTTAAAGCCCTTAGTATAGGTGAAATCGCGTCTTGTCTATCTTTATTGTTTATAAGACCGTCGTGATTACCTAAAAGGATGTGCACAGGAGCGATCCTGCTCATTTCAGTAAACCACCAATTAAGGCAGTCGATTAATTCCGGACTAATACCCTGCGTTTTCGAATGTACTATATCACCGGCGAGACATATTGCATCTACCTGTAACACTGCCAATTGATCAAACATATTCTGGAAAGCCTTGCGGTACTCATCATGCCGTGTGAGGCCTCTCCAATGAATGTCTGCGATATGTGCAATTCTCATATATCTTCCTATAGTTTGTTAATTAAAAACGGTAATGACCCAAGTTCATTATTATATTCTACTGCAGTCGACATCAGATGTTCAACGGAATATTCATCCATATCACCTAAATCTCCTTCACCTGGTGAAGCTAGCGAGACATTTAAGTCGTATGACGCTAAAAGTGCGGCAATTCGCAATTGTTTGTGGTATGCATCGGGATCGAGAGATAAGATAATATCCATGGACCTGCGTACTAATTTCTGGAAGAGTATACTATCTTCTGTTAGGGAAGATCCGAGTATACATACTGCATTAATCCGACGACACTTCATCCAGTCTAGAGGACCTTCGACTATAGTTAATGTTGATGCATCCCAGTCAATATCAATATCGTTGAATATAATATGGCGCTTGTTGGCCTTTGCATTAATATATGTATATGGAGTATCGTCGATCGCGCGGGTGACGAAATAATTCAAGTCGCCTTCCATGTCAAAAGAGGGTATAATCGCGCGTCGGCGCCACTTCCATTCGTCTGTATAACCTACCCGGTATTCCCAGAGGTGACGGTCAGTATATCCTCGGGCATGCATATAGTTACGAATAGCCATGGCGTCCGGGTCGGAAGTATACTGCATCAATAAACGGAATCCTTCGGGCAAAACTACGGGATCCTCTTCGGTCAATATTTCGTCTAGGTTGTAGGCGAAGTTTTTGCCAAATTTTTCGAAATATGTTGCAAGCATAGAAGGCTTTTTTTGCTTAATAAGCCTTCCTAAATTCCTTCCCTTATTGTTGCAGACCCAGCAATGATAAAGTTCTGAATCTAACCTTATATTCATTTTGAGCTTTTTTGGATCTTTGCAGAACGGACACGGAATCATTAGTTCTATTCCGTTATTTTGAAGTCTGGATTTACCAAACACTGACGTAATAAATTTAATTTTTTCATTCATAATGATTATATTACATCGATGTTTTGAATTTTACAAACCCCGCTGTTGCTATTACCCATGCGTCTGCCATATCGCGGGATTGAGGGATTATAATCTCTAAACCTTTTCTTGGGCCGGACTGTAAAACCTTTGTTGGCCAATCATACTTAAGATGATTATCAACCCACTCAAAAACCTGCTCTTTAACTTCTTTGCCGGATTTCTTTTTTGATATTGTTTTTATACCGCACAACTTTCTAGATTCGCTGACAGAGATGAGTTCTGGCACAGCTTTGAACTGTTCTGCACAGATGTATTGGCATATGCCGTTGAAGGCGGCCAGTCGCGTTATTGTGTTAGCAGATGACATACCTGCACCGTATCTTTGGAAGGCTTGTTCGATGTATACGCTTTTAAGATCCGGATATTTTTTAACTAGTTCTAGAATCTTATTTTTAAAAATAAAACCTTTATTTACTAGCTCTTTTGTTTTTACTAAAGCAATCCAATCTAACTCAACTACATCTCCGCTTTCAGTCAGCACACAATAACCGGTTGCTGATGTTGAAATGTCTAACCCTAGTATCATTAATAATCTATCCTTAGCCGAAACAAATATTTGTTTTCAGACCTTTTTATAATTGGCTGCGCAAGTTTTGCTTTACCTACGACGTTCATGTTATCATCGTGCAGATAAATTGTTGATATATAAACAAAATCATCCGCAGCTTCGTTAGCATTTGAAGAAGGCTTAAGCTTATTATAGTTTGGATTTGAAGAACTGTTAACTAAGTTGTCGGAAGCTATTACGTTGATTTCCTGAGAATGTATGTTATGCACACCTTCAAAAGAGATATTTAAATTCTGATCTCCAATAGCATATAGAGAAGGGTTCTTTATATAGATTAGTCCTTCGTTATAATATACGTCTCCGACTGAATTCCATTCCGCTATAGATCCGGATGATTGGGAACGATATAGCGTACCCTCACCATTGTCTTTTAAGATAATTTCCGACTTGTCATCGGCATGCAAAAACGATTTAATTTCTATGCTTTTTCTCTTAATTGAATCGCCGTAGTAAAGTTGAGGAATTGTTATAACATTAACTAAATTCCCTACAAAATCGGCTGAATCAAAAAACGTTTTTATATCATCACCAGATGGAATAATAAAGTCCGGTATGTCAGTACTAGAAACTTCTTCCCCTTGGGCTGTTGTAAAGAGGTCCACACCAGAGTTATACCGGACATCTCCCGCCTGGGTGTCTTCTGTACCTCGGGTTGGTGATACAAAACTGTCAGAGATAGAGAAAGCTTCATCAACAAAAAACATTCTAGAATCATATATGTCGTTTAGATCCCCTATATCCTTGGTGTTAATCGTTTCGCCGTTTTCAATGATATACCCGCTTCCAGTAATGTTTGTTAGAACCCCATAACCAGGACGAAACAGCCCGTTATCGCATGGCAACACAAAACAATTTCTTTTTTGATGCTGTGGTTTAGTCGAAAAAGAAGAAGTCAGTGCATGGACGGTAGGGCTATCTTCAACTCTATATAAACTTTCCGACATGTTATGAGCAAATGGAAATTTTGTATTAACGTATTCTTTACAGAAATTCTGAATATTCATATTAGCAAAACCACCGATGCTAGAATGATTCGTGTTATAAGGTGTCCTATAGATTTTTGCATATGCTTCAACTGGGGTGTCAAACAGGCTCTCTAAAGAAACAACGCCAGGATCGAGCTCACCGATAGTAGCCTCGAAATCTCGGTATGCAGACGGTTGCGT
>TARA_R110001592_G_scaffold143376_3_pt1 | contig 27772 bp, 22 predicted proteins | sample TARA_R110001592 | Tara Oceans TARA_R110001592 (sample SAMEA4398387) | marine metagenome | biome: Polar Biome; feature: [SRF] surface water layer (ENVO:00010504); material: water (ENVO:00002006), including particulate matter (ENVO:01000060) such as... | depth 5 m | reverse complement strand
ATCGAGGCCCGCTTAGTACCTGCTGCCGGCTTGCCTCTGCACTGCTTGGATATGTCGGGAGTGCGTGGCAAAAATCCGGTTTTTCGGTTGCTGGCAATTTTCAAAGCTGGATTGGCCGTGCTTCATAGCATGCGCCTCATACTCAAATTAAAACCTTTCTGCGTGGTGGGTATGGGCGGATATGCGTCTGGCCCCGGTGGTTTGGCAGCTAAATTACTGGGCGTGCCAGTGGTGATTCAAGAACAGAATGCTGTGGCGGGAACAACCAATCGCCTGTTGGCAAAAGTGGCAAGGCTGTGTCTTACCGGCTATCCCATTGCGCTGGGTGGTGACAAAAATCGCTATATAGGCAACCCGGTGCGGCGTGAAATTTCGGCCCTCGACGCGCCTGCCGCGCGCTGGGCTGAGCGCACTGATGAGTTACGGGTATTGGTGCTGGGCGGCAGTCTCGGCGCAAAGCCAATCAATGATGTGGTGATTGAGGCGTGGCAGAAATTCCCAGTAGCCGATCGGCCTTTGTTATGGCATCAAACTGGACGCGACCATGAGTCTGCGGTGCAAGCGGCATACTCCGAAGCGGGTGTAAATGTATTGGCGGAAGCTTTTATAGACGATATGGCGGCGGCATATAGCTGGGCGGATATTGTTATATGTCGTGCCGGTGCACTGACTGTAGCTGAGTTGGCTGCAGCCGGCGTGCCAGCAATATTAATACCGCTACCACATGCGATTGATGATCATCAGCGAGCGAATGCTAAATGGTTTGTGGATGGCGGTGCGGGTGAAATTATTGATCAAAAAGAATTTACAGCGCCAGCCTTGGTTGCTTGGTTGCAAAGCTCAAAGGCGCAGCGGGAGACATTATTGGGCTATGCGGAAGCGGCGAGACGGCTCGCAAAAATAGATGCCGCCGATGTGGCCGCAGATTACTGCATGGAGTTTTCTCATGAGTCCTAAGCATCCCTTTGTAGTCCCCGAAATGCGTCGTGTAAAACGCATTCATTTTGTGGGTATTGGTGGTGCCGGCATGTGTGGTATTGCGGAGGTGCTATTAAATCTTGGCTACGTTATTTCTGGCTCAGATCTAAAGGCGTCGACAAGTACCGCGCGGCTGCAACAGTTGGGCGCCCGAGTTGCGTTTGGTCACCGCGGCGAAAATATTGGTGACTCCGATGTAGTGGTGGTGTCCAGTGCCATTAATGATGCCAATCCTGAAATTATTGCCGCAAGACAAGGTCGCGTGCCGATAGTGCGTCGGGCCGAAATGCTGGCTGAGTTAATGCGTTATCGTCATGGGATCGCGGTTGCGGGTACCCATGGTAAAACCACCACAACTAGTTTGATTACGTCGATTTTTGCCGAAGCCGGTTTAGATCCCACGTTTGTTATTGGCGGACTAGTAAACAGTGCCGGCACCAATGCCGCGCTGGGAGAAAGTCGCTATTTAGTTGCAGAGGCAGATGAAAGCGATGCCTCATTTTTACATTTACAGCCGATGGTGTCGGTTGTAACAAATATTGAAGCCGATCACATGGCCACATATGACGGCGATTTTAACAAATTGAAACGGACGTTTATCGAGTTTCTCCACAATCTGCCGTTCTACGGTATTGCGGTGGTGTGTATTGATGATGACGTGGTGCGCGAGCTAATGCCTGATATTGGTCGGCCCACCCTGACCTACGGTTTTAGCGACGACGCCGATTTCCGTATTCATTCATTAGAGAAGCGGGGCATGCAAAGTCGCTTTTCTGTTAGTCGTCGCGATGGCAGCGAGTTGGCTCTGTGTATTCATCAACCCGGTGTTCACAATGTGTTAAACGCTACCGCAGCGGTTGCGGTAGCCACCGATGAAGGCTTGTCGGACAGCGCGATTTGCGCCGGTATTACTAATTTCCAAGGTGTGGGTCGTCGTTTCCAGCGTTATGGCGAGCTTACCGTGGATGGTGGCCAATTCATGTTGGTGGATGATTATGGCCATCACCCAACTGAGGTGGCAGCAACGATTTCGGCCGCGCGACAGGCGTGGCCAGACCGCCGTCTAGTGATGCTGTATCAGCCGCATCGCTATAGTAGAACCAAAGATTTGTACGAGGATTTTGTGCGGGTGTTATCGACTGTAGATAGTTTGCTGTTGCTCGACGTCTACCCTGCTGGGGAAGCGCCAATTGCGGGTGCTGACAGTCGCAGTTTGTGTCGCAGTATTCGTTTGCAGGGCGCGTTTGAGCCGGTATTTGTGGAGAGTACGGACGCCGCGTTCGAGCTCCTAAAAACACGACTTCGTCCTGGTGATGTACTACTTACTCAGGGCGCAGGAAATATAGGCGCCTTGGCGCAGCAATTGTCAGTTCAGGATTGGGTGTAGGCACTACTAATGAGCGATATGACGGTAGCAAGTATTAATCAGGCCATTGGCGGCAAATTGGCCGTGTTGTTTGGTGGGCGCTCTGCTGAACGCGAGGTTTCATTAAAAAGTGGCGCGGCAGTAGCGGCTGCGTTTACCAGCCAAGGTGTTGCTGTTGAGACTATTGATGTAGCTGATGATGGCTGGATGCAGTATTTGCAGGCGGAGTTCAGCAATGTGTTTATCGCCTTGCACGGTCCCGGTGGAGAAGACGGCACAGTGCAGGGCGCGCTTGATTGTTTAGGCGTGAAATATACCGGCAGTGGCGTGATGGCTTCGGCATTGGCGATGGATAAGTTCCGCTGCAAATTGTTGTGGTTGGGGATGGGGCTGTCTACCCCTAAATTTATTGAATTGACGGCGGCCAGCGATTGGGCGGCGATCATTGCAGACCTTGGGGCGGTGATTGTTAAGCCGGCCTGTGAAGGTTCTAGTATTGGTATGTCGCGGGCAGCGACAGCAGAAGAGTTGCACAGCGCATGGCAAGATGCGCAAGCCTACGGCCGGGTATTTGCTGAGCAGTGGGTGGTAGGCAGTGAATATACTGTCGCGATCTTAAATGGGATGGCGCTGCCGGCGATCAAGCTCGAAACCGACGCCGCATTTTATGATTTTAATGCCAAGTATGTATCGGATGAGACTCGCTACCTGTGCCCTTGCGGTTTAAGTACACCGGAAGAATTGGAGCTGAGCGAGCTGGCATTGGCGGCGTTTAATAGCTTGGGTTGCGAGGGCTGGGGACGTGTCGATGTGATGCGCGACAGCGATGGCCGCTTTTATCTACTGGAAGTGAATACCGTGCCGGGTATGACGGATCACAGCTTAGTGCCGATGGCGGCCAAGCAAGCAGGCTTAAATTTTGAGCAGCTGGTGCTGGCAATATTGGCGGGCAGTATCGGTGAAGGTACAGCCGGCTAATGAAGCGGGTAAGCGCCAAGCATAACCGCTTTAAGCGTAGTAAACCGGAGCGCAGTGAGCGCCAGCCGGTATCGCGGGAATGGGGGCGTATTTTTAATCGTCTTCTGTTGGTGGCTGCGGTGATGGGCTTTGTATATGGAGTGGAGCGGCTGGGTAGCCAGTTGGAATCTATTCCCGTTGACAGGGTGGTGTTTGCTGGAGATTTTCGCCACGTCAGCCGTGAGGTTCTGGTTGATAGAGTTACTAGCCACTTGGCAGTCGGTTATATCGGTTTGGATCTGGAGAGTATCCAGAGCGAACTGGAGCAGGAGCCTTGGGTATATCGCGCGATTGTGGAGCGGGTTTGGCCTAGGGAGTTAAAAATCACGGTTGTTGAGGAAACGCCAATAGCGGTATGGGGTAACGGCGGTTTACTTAATCATCGCGGTAAGATTTTTTTGCCAGCTAAAGAGTTACGTAGCGATGCAAGCTTACCCTTGCTGACGGGCCCAGACGGCGGTGCGATTGAAATTATGCGCCAGTATCGTTTGATGAGTCAGCTGCTGGGTGATGAGAACTTGGTTTTGCAGCGCTTGCAAATGAATGACCGCGGTGGGTGGATCGCTACCTTAAATGGCGGCGCGGTGCTGGTACTTGGACGGCAGGAGCCGCTGGAGAAACTGCGTCGCTTTATGTGGGTTTACAAGCAGCAATTGGCGGCAGACTTTGAGCAGGTAAGGCGGGTAGACACACGCTATATAAATGGTTTGGCAGTGTCGTGGCATCAGTTGGAAGGTAGTTAAAGACAATGGCTAAAGTAAGTGCGTTGCCGGTGCGGAACGGATCGCTAAATAGGGAGAAGCAAAGCAATGGCTAGTTCACATGCAAGCCGGATGATCGTCGGTCTGGATATTGGCACCTCGAAAGTGGTGGCTATCGTTGGATCGATGAACGAAGACGGCAAGCTGGAAATTGTCGGCATTGGTTCGCATCCGTCGCGAGGTTTGAAGAAGGGCGTAGTGGTTAATATTGAATCCACTGTGCATTCCATTCAACGCGCGATCGAAGAAGCGGAGCTGATGGCGGGATGCGAGATCCACAGCGTTTATGTGGGTATTGCCGGCAACCATATTCGCAGTTTGAATTCCCACGGCATTGTGGCGATTCGCGATCGCGAGGTATTCCAACTCGACCTTGATCGAGTTATCGATGCTGCGCAGGCCGTTGCGATTCCCGCTGATCAAAAAGTGCTGCATATCTTGCCCCAAGAATTTGTCATCGACGAGCAAGAGGGCATTAAGGAACCGCTTGGCATGTCCGGTGTGCGGCTTGAGGCCAAGGTGCATTTGGTTACTTGCGCAGTGAACGCCGTCCAGAACATCGAGAAATGTATTCGGCGCTGCGGCTTGGAAGTTGAAGACGTGATTCTGGAGCAATTGGCGTCAAGCTATGCGGTGTTGACCGAAGACGAAAAAGAGCTTGGCGTGTGTTTGGTGGATATCGGTGGTGGCACCACCGATATCGCCATTTTTACCGATGGGGCGATTCGTCATACCGGTGTTATTCCGATTGCTGGTGACCAGGTTACCAATGACATTGCCATGGCTTTGCGGACGCCAACCCAATACGCAGAAGAAATAAAGATTAAATATGCTTGTGCGCTGACTCAGTTAGCCGGAGAGGGCGAGATGATTAAAGTGCCCAGCGTGGGCGATCGCGCCCCGCGGGAGCTTTCTAGGCAAGCCTTGGCAGAAGTGGTTGAACCGCGCTATGACGAGTTATTTACCTTAATACAGGCAGAGCTCCGTCGTAGTGGCTACGAAGACTTATGTGCCGCCGGTATTGTTCTAACCGGTGGTACGTCAAAAATGGAAGGGGTTGTTGAGCTGGCTGAGGAGATCTTCCATATGCCAGTTCGTATCGGTGTTCCGCAGGATGCACGTGGATTAACCGATATTGTTCGCAATCCCATTTACGCTACGGGGGTGGGTTTGCTGCATTACGGCATTAAACATCAGGCGGAGCACGGTGGTCGCGGTCGCGTCCGCAGCGGTGGTTTCTTGGCGAATCTGAAACAGTGGATTCAAAATAATTTTTAACGAAGTGACAGGCGGTCGCGTTGGCAGCGCGATTGAATATGTAAAAGGGAGAAAACCATGTTTGAACTAGTAGATAACGTTCCTCAAAACGCAGTAATTAAAGTAGTGGGTGTTGGTGGCGGCGGCGGTAACGCTGTTAAGCACATGATTGCGTCAAACGTAGATGGGGTAGATTTTATCTGCGCCAACACCGATGCGCAGGCTTTAACCAATGTGTCCTCTAAAACCGTGTTGCAGTTGGGCACGACCATCACCAAGGGTTTAGGTGCGGGTGCAAACCCTGAAATCGGCCGTCAGTCGGCGATGGAAGATCGCGACCGTATTGCCGAAGCGCTGCAAGGTGCTGATATGGTGTTCATCACCGCGGGGATGGGTGGCGGCACAGGTACTGGCGCAGCGCCCGTTGTTGCGCAGGTGGCAAAAGAGCTGGGAATCTTGACCGTAGCGGTTGTTACTAAGCCATTTCCTTTTGAAGGCAAGAAACGGATGGCTGTCGCGCTGGAAGGCATGAAGGAACTGCGTCAGCACGTGGATTCATTGATTACCATTCCGAACGAAAAGTTGCTGCCAGTTTTGGGTAAAAACACCAGTTTGCTCGATGCCTTTAAAGCGGCAAACGATGTATTGTTGGGTGCTGTTCAAGGCATTGCAGACCTTATTATTCGCCCAGGTATGATCAACGTCGATTTCGCCGATGTGCGCACTGTGATGTCTGAGATGGGTATGGCGATGATGGGTAGCGGCACCGCCACTGGCGAAAATCGTGCTCGTGAGGCTGCTGAAGCTGCAATTCGTAGTCCTTTGCTCGAAGATGTTAACTTGCAAGGGGCTCGCGGCATTTTGGTTAATATTACCGCAGGTCTAGATCTATCCCTAGGCGAGTTCAACGATGTCGGGGATACTATCGAGGAATTCGCTTCCGAGAACGCAACAGTCGTTGTCGGAACGGTAATTGATCCCGATATGGTTGATGAATTGCGGGTGACAGTGGTCGCAACCGGTCTTGACGGACTTGGACAAGAAACGCCACTAAAAGTAGTTGAGTCTAGACCTGTAGAGGCGCGCTCAACCGACTATCGTACCCTTGATCGACCAACAGTAATGCGCAACAACCAACAAGCGGCGGTTGCGCGAGATGTGGCTCCGGCGCCAATGGCAGATAAAGACATGGAATACTTGGATATTCCTGCGTTTCTGCGGCGTCAAGCCGATTAACTAGCAGAAGCCGGTGCAGCACAGGGCGAGGTGTTAGCGATTTGTCGCTAGCACATGATAAGGTCGTCCCTGTATATGTAGTCATCCGGTCCACAGAGTGAGTGTGATACATGATTAAGCAACGTACCTTACGCAATACTATCCGTGCCACTGGAATAGGCTTGCATACAGGTGAAAAGGTCTACCTGACATTGAAGCCGGCACCGGTTGATTCTGGTGTTATCTTTCGTCGTACCGACTTAAATCCAGTTGTTGAAATCCACGCTCGTGCTGAAAATGTGGGTGATACCACGCTGTCGACCACGCTGATGAACGGCGACGTGCGAGTATCTACGGTTGAGCATTTGCTGTCGGCAATGGCGGGTCTGGGTATTGATAATGCCTACGTCGAAGTCAGCTCCTCGGAAGTGCCTATAATGGATGGCAGTGCTGGGCCATTTGTATTCCTCATTCAATCTGCCGGGATTGAGGAGCAAAATGCGCCTAAGAAATTTATCCGTATAAAGCGTCCGGTGACGGTAAAAGATGGTGATAAAGTCGCGAGTTTCCTCCCTTTTGACGGCTTTAAAGTTTCTTTTACCATTGACTTCGACCACCCGGTTTTTAAAGACCGGACTGGTCATGCAGAGCTAGATTTTTCAAGTACCTCGTTTGTTAAAGAAGTCAGCCGCGCGAGAACCTTTGGATTTATGCACGAAATTGAATATTTGCGCTCCAAAGGCTTGGCGCAGGGCGGCAGTGTTGATAACGCGATCGTGGTTGATGAATACCGTATTCTTAACGAAGACGGGCTTCGTTACGAAGATGAGTTTGTTAAGCATAAAGTGTTGGATGCGATTGGCGATCTGTATTTATTGGGTACCAGTTTGATCGGTGAGTTTAGGGCCCATAAGTCAGGACATGGCCTTAATAACGCGTCTCTTCGCGCTCTTATTAAGGATACCGATGCTTGGGAGTGGGTAACGTTTGAAGACCCTGCTGACGCACCGATTAACTACATGGCGCCAGCCGCTGTAGCCTAGTGTATATCTCTGCCATGCTTGATCTCGCGTCAGCCTAAGCATGGTAATATTCTCTCATCTATGCGATATTGCGCCTCGGTGCAAGGGTATATTTATTTCCTACCTGCGGGTAATCAGTGCGAACTTTGGCGTAAATTCAAAAGAATATTACGTTAAAGCGGTCGTCATATTTTAATTCGGACAATGTAACTTGGTGCGGTTTTCGTGCGCTGTATAAATTCGATTCACTGCTTGGCTTTCATTATCATCTCCAAGTAGAGTCACAATTAGAATTTTTGCAATGCACCAGAGCCATCAATGATAGGGACACGATCCCGGGAATAGTAACGAATTCATCATGATAACAGCAGTAGTAAGAAAAGTTTTTGGTAGTAAAAACGACCGCGAGCTTAAGCGGATGCGTAAAATGGTGGCCAAGGTCAACGCCCTTGAAGAGGGCTTGAGTGCACTAGATGACGCGGCGCTGGCGGCTAAGACCGGTGAGTTTAGGGAGCGCATAAGCGGCGGTGAAACCCTCGATCAGATACTGAGTGAAGCGTTTGCGGTGTGCCGTGAGGCTAGCCGTAGAGTGATGGGCATGCGCCACTTTGATGTGCAGCTTATCGGCGGCATCAGCTTACATGAAGGCACTATTGCGGAAATGCGCACGGGTGAAGGTAAAACGCTAGTGGCGACGCTTGCGGTTTATCTGAACGCTTTAGAAGGCAATGGTGTGTTTGTGGTCACAGTTAATGACTACCTGGCGCAGCGCGATGCCAATTGGATGCGACCACTCTATGAATTTCTAGGACTGACGGTCGGCGTTATCTGCTCCGGTCAGGAGTCGGAACAAAAGCGCGCGGCCTACGAGTCAGATATTACCTACGGTACTAATAACGAATTTGGTTTTGATTACCTGCGCGACAATATGGCGTTTGCGATCAGTGACCGCTTCCAGCGCAGCCTGAATTTTGCCATTATCGATGAAGTCGATTCTATCCTGATCGATGAGGCGCGGACGCCTCTGATTATTTCAGGTCCCGCTGAAGATAGCTCTAAGCTTTACAAGCAGATTAATCTCTTTATTCCCTCTTTAAAATTAGCTGAAGTGGATGAGGCCGGTAAGCCTACCGACGAAGGCCACTACACTATTGACGAAAAAATGCGTCAAGTTGAGTTGACAGAACACGGCCATCAGCTCGCTGAAGATATGCTGACCCAGGCTAAATTATTGGATGAAGGCGACAGCCTTTACTCTGCAGGTAATCTGAATTTACTACATCACGTCAATTCGGCCTTGCGCGCTCATGTTTTATTCCACAACAACGTGGAATACATTGTTCAGAACGATCAAGTTGTGCTGATTGATGAGCATACTGGTCGAACTATGGCCGGTCGTCGTTTGTCAGAAGGTTTACATCAGGCGATAGAAGCCAAAGAAGGTGTAACGGTTCAGGCCGAGAGCCAAACACTGGCATCAACCACGTTCCAGAATTATTTTCGTCAGTTCGAAAAACTAGCCGGTATGACGGGTACCGCCGATACTGAAGCATTCGAATTTCGCCAGATTTATGGCTTGGACGTGGTGGTTATCCCCACCAATAAACCAAGTGCGCGCAGAGACTCAAATGACTTGGTTTATTTGACCAAGGAAGAGAAATACGACGCGATTGTTGAAGATGTGAAAGGTGTCGTTGAAACCGGTGCGCCGATTTTGGTTGGTACTGCCTCAATCGAAACCTCTGAAGAAATGTCTCAGCGCTTTAAAGCGGCAGGTATTCAGCACAAGGTTCTCAACGCTAAATACCATGAGCAAGAAGCGGAAATTATCGCCCAAGCGGGTAGTCCGGGCGTTGTGACTATTGCAACTAATATGGCGGGCCGTGGTACGGATATCGTACTCGGTGGCAACGTCGATGTTGAGATTGCCAAGCTTGAAAATCCTTCTGACGCGATGATTAATGAGCTTCGCGAAGCTTGGAAAATCCGCCACGAGAAAGTGATGCAGGCTGGTGGGCTATTGATAATTGGTACTGAGCGCCATGAGTCACGTCGGATCGACAATCAATTGCGTGGCCGAGCTGGTCGCCAAGGTGATCCCGGTGCTTCACGTTTTTATCTGTCTCTTGAAGATAGCTTGATGCGTATATTTGCCTCAGATCGTGTGCGTGGGATCATGCAGGCGCTGGGTTTAGAAAAGGGCGAGGCCATCGAGCACCGCATGGTATCGAATGCTATTGAAAAAGCGCAGCGCAAAGTTGAAGGTCGTAACTTTGATATGCGTAAGCAGCTGCTCGAATACGATGATGTCGCCAACGATCAGCGTCAGATCATCTATCAGCAGCGCAACGAGCTATTAGAAGTCGACGATATTAGCGATATGCTCAAAGCCATCCGAGCGGATGTGGTGAGCGATGTTGTTAACGAATACATACCACCGCAAACCTTGGAAGAGCAGTGGGATGTGAGCGGTCTTGTACGTCGTCTTGAAACTGAGTTTGAAGTCGTATTACCTATACAGCAGTGGTTGGATGAAGACCGTTCTGTGAATGAGTCAGTTATTCACGAGCGCGTTTATAGCGCCGTTGATGAAGCCTATGAGGCCAAGTGTGCTTTGGTCGGCGCCGATATGCGTAAAATAGAGCGGCATATATTCCTGCAGGTATTGGATACGCTATGGAAAGAACATTTGGCAACCATGGATCACCTGCGCCACGGTATTCATTTGCGCGCTTTTGCGCAGAAGAATCCCAAGCAAGAATACAAGCGTGAAGCCTTCCAATTATTCCAAGATATGCTGGTATCGCTTAAGCATGATGTGGTTCGGTTCTTAGCGCATTTGCGTTTGCAGCAAGATGAAAGTGCTGAGGCCTTAGAGCAGCGACGTCGTGAAGAACAAGCCAAGCGGGCAATGGAGTTTCAACACGCGGAATCCAGCGGCTTAAGTTTTGATGACGAAGATGAAGCAGAACAACAGGCGCCGGTTACCGCCCAGCCTGAAACCTTTGTCCGCGAAACGCCTAAAGTGGGGCGTAACGAAGCTTGCCCTTGTGGCTCAGGTAAAAAATACAAGCAATGTCATGGTAAGTTAGACTAAGGAAGATACAAGCATGGCAGTAGGTTCGGGTGATTTAGGCACGCTACATATTGTTGACGGTGTGCGGATTGGCACAGCTAGTGCTGGTATTAAAAAGCCCGGACGTATTGATACCGTGGTGTTCGAGCTAGCAGAAGGCAGCGCTGTTGCCGGCGTATTTACCCTTAACGCTTTTTGCGCAGCTCCGGTTACGCTCTCGAAGAAGCACTTAGCCGCCGCATCACCGCGCTATTTACTCATTAATACCGGTAACGCTAATGCGGGTACCGGTGCTATTGGCTTGGCCGATGCCGTGGCTTCATGTGTCGCACTTGCCACTGAAGTAAGTGTCACGCCCGAACAAGTGCTCCCGTTCTCCACTGGAGTTATTGGCGAGAAATTGCCAGTCGACAAATTAATTGCTGCACTACCCGCTTCGATAAACTCTCTGTCAGCTGATGGCTGGGAGCGTGCAGCGAACGGTATTATGACTACCGATACTCGCCCCAAAGCCACCTCAAGACAGATTCAAATTGATGGTCGCACCATTACGGTTACTGGCATTTCTAAAGGCGCGGGCATGATCAAGCCCAATATGGCCACCATGTTGGGCTATGTCGCCACTGACGCTGCGATTGCACCAGATGTGCTGCAGGGTATGTTAGATATTGCTGCCGACGCCTCGTTTAACCGCATTACTATCGATGGCGATACCTCAACCAATGATTCCTGTATTTTGGTTGCTACAGGGCGCGCTGGCGGGGATTTGTTGTCCGTGTCAGAAGGGCCGATTTTTGAAGCTTTGCAAGCCGTCTTTAATGAGGTCTTTCTAGAGCTGGCTCATGCGATTGTTCGGGACGGCGAGGGCGCCACCAAGTTTGTTGCTGTTGAAGTAGCGGGTGCTAAGGACGTTTCCGAAGCGCTTAAAGTTGCCTATGCGGTTGCTGAGTCACCCTTGGTGAAAACCGCGCTGTTCGCCAGTGACCCAAACTGGGGGCGTATACTGGCGGCTATTGGTCGTGCCGGTGTTGATGCTTTAGACGTATCTACGTTAACCGTTCACCTCGGTGATGTGCTGATTACTGAAAATGGTGGTCGCGCCGCTTCCTATACCGAAGCGGCAGGCGCCGTGGTAATGAAGCAGTCGGAAATAACTATTAGCATCAATCTCAATCGTGGTCAGCACAGTGAAACGGTGTGGACGACAGATTTTTCCTACGACTACGTTAAAATTAATGCCGAATACCGTAGCTAGTAAACGAGTTCATGTAGCGGTTGGCGTTATCTACAATCCCCAAGGCCAGATACTGATTGCCCGTCGTCACGAGGACGCGCATCAAGGTGGTTTATGGGAGTTCCCCGGTGGCAAGGTCGAAACCGGTGAGACGGTGTGTGACGCTTTGGCCCGCGAGCTGCACGAAGAGCTCGGCATTGTGGTTCACACGGCTAGCTGCACTCAATTGCTTGAAATACGTCACGACTACACTGACAAAGTGGTGTTACTTGATGTTTGGAAGGTTCTCGAATTTGATGGTGAGGCTCTTGGTAAAGAGGGCCAGCCCCTGAAGTGGGTACAGCCGCAAGCCCTCCCTGAATATGACTTCCCCGCCGCTAACGTCGCAATTGTAGATGCAATATTAAAATTAGCTGATTGAGTATTTTTCTTGGCCGTCCTTGGCACGAACAGGTAGGGCGTGTTTTGGTTCACACCTCATATCCGACGCTGATTAAATGTTTTTCATTCCTGCGTCATACCCGACTCCAATAGGGCATCAATACAAACCCCCGTCATACCCGACCCCGATCGGGTATCCAAGTGAGCGTAGCGAATGCCTTTATATTAATTGGTGTGGCGCGGTTCAGAGCTCGAGGTCTGTGGATCCTAAATCGAGTTGAGGATGACAAACGTAGACCCGACCCCGATCGGGTATCCAAGTGAGCGTAGCGAATGCCTTTATATTAATTGGTGTGGCGCGGTTCAGAGCTCGAGGTCTGTGGATCCTAAATCGAGTTGAGGATGACAAACGTAGACCCGACCCCGATCGGGTATCCAAGTGAGCGTAGCGAATGCCTTTATATTAGTTGGTGTGGCACGATTCGGAGCTCGAGGACTGTGGATCCTCAATCAAGTTGAGGATGACAAACGTAGTAATCCGTCATACCCGACCCCTATCGGGTATCGATATGAGCCAAGCGAATGTCTTTGATCTATTTGGTCTTGAGTAATTCAGAGCCTGAGGACTCTGGATCCTCAATCAAGTTGAGGATGACGGTTTGAGCCGTGATGACGAAGGATGGAAGAGTATTTATTCAAATCCTAGTCATTTATGGGTCAGGTCGAGTATCCATACCAACCACCGTCATACCCGACTCCGATCGGGTATCCATATGAGCGGAGCGAATGCCTTTGCTCACAGCGTACTCAGAAGAACAAGCGCCGCCGAGAAACTAGTGTGGCCAAAAGAGAATGTTGTGAACGTGGGGTGTTTTTAGATAATTTTATATCAAGCTAAAGTCGCGCGAGGATCTCTAATAATTACCGTCTAAATCTTTGCTAAACACATCCTCCAAAGGTTGACCTGGAATAGCGTGATCTTCGTTTGCCCATGCTACTAAATCATTATTCTTACACCGCGCAGAACAAAATGGCCGAAAGGTGTTTCGGCTGTCCCAAATAAGCTCTGTTCCGCAATTGGGGCAGGCGACGACGGGGGGCTTGGCGATATTGCTCATTTGTACGTTCCTGCTAATGCTAAAAATTGCTGGTGTAGTCGGCTTACCTGTAGGTCGAGGTCGGCAAAGCCAGTGGTATTGTCGATGACATCTGTAGCGGCGGCCAACCTAGTCTCACGGCTTGCTTGGCTTGCCATAATACGCTCAACCTGGGCCTGTTCATTGTTGTCTCGCTCAATCGTTCGCGCTAATTGCAATGACTCTGGCACATCGACAACCACTAAGCGTTGGCATAGCGCTTCTTGCTTGGCTTCTACCAATAGCGGTGAAACATAAAGTGCGTAGGTGCTTTGTATCGCGCCCAGCTGATCGATTGTTTGCTTGGCAATCAGCGGATGAAGCAGGGATTCTAGCCAAGCCTTAGCGTTTGTATCGGCAAAAATAGTTTGCCGCAGAGCCGCTCGGTCGAGCTGGCCATCGGTTTGAATGACGCCCTTGCCAAAATGCGCGGCAATGCTTGCCAGCGCCTCAGTACCTGGTTCTACCACTTCTCGTGAAATAACATCAGCGTCAACAATGCCAATACCTAGTTTCGCGAAGCGATCAGAGACAGCGGTTTTACCACTGCCAATACCGCCCGTTAAGCCCACAATAAAACTACTCATTTGTCGTTTCAATCATCTTTGTATTTCAGTTTGGCAATGGCTAGCGAAAGCCTGCAAAGCCAAGGTAGGTGTCGATAATAGTGTCCCCCCAGAATACAGCAATCCAGCCTGCACCCGCTAGGTAGGGACCAAATGGCATTGGGGTTGATGTTGAGTTCCGCCTCGCGGCTAAAATAAGCCCACCACAGACGGCGCCCACGACTGAGGATAGCAAAATAATCAGCGGTACATACTGCCATCCTAACCATGCCCCAAGGGCCGCTAGTAATTTAAAGTCGCCATAGCCCATGCCTTCCTTGCCGGTGACAATCTTAAATAGCCAGAATACGCTCCATAAAATCATATAGCCCGCCATCGCTCCCCACAGGGCGTCGGTGATGGGAATATGGCCGAAAATACTGTGATAAAGAAGGCCTATCCAAAGTAAAGGTAGGGTAATTTGATCTGGCAGCAATTGATGGTCGATATCGATAACGGTCAGAATCAGTAGCATCCAGCTAAATAAGACAATCGCGAAAGCATAGGGCGTAACCCCAAATACCAATAATGGAAAAATACTTATGAGCGCGGTAATGACTTCTATTACTGGGTAGCGCGGGCTGATTTTGATATCGCAACTGGCACAGCGCCCACGTAACAGCAGGTAGCTAATAACGGGAATATTTTGCCATATCTTTATCGGCGCCTGGCAAGATGGGCAGTGGGAGTTGGGTATCGCTAGGTTGAAGGCCGCGGGCTCTGGACCTTGCGGATCTGCAGAGGTGTCGTCGCTTAGTAAGTACTCACATTCTTGTCGCCAGCTGGCTTCCATCATTTTGGGAAGGCGATATATAACGACATTGAAAAAACTGCCGATAAGCAACCCCAAGATACCTGTTAATCCGATGACAAGCGTAGGAATGCCTGCAAGGGTGTCAAACAACGTCATAAAAACACTCAGCAATGGGAGGCCTAATCGAGAGCCAGGATTTTAATGTGTGATCCGCTTGTGGCTTGTTTTACATTGCAGAGCCGAGCATAAAGATTGGCAAATACATAGCAATCATTAGGCCGCCAACAAGGACGCCAAGAACCGACATTATTAATGGTTCAAGTAAGGCGGTAAGCGTATCTACTGCATTGTCTACCGCTTCTTCGTAATGGGTGGCGACCTTATCTAGCATCTCATCCAGTGAGCCTGATTCCTCACCGATAGACACCATCTGCAGTAACATATTTGGAAAAATATTAGTGAAGCGGATCGAAGAGTACAGGGTCTGACCGGTAGTTACATCGTCTCTTATTTGAATGATGGCCTTACGATATACGGCGTTGCCGGCGGCACCTGATACAGAGTTCAGCGCGTCTACCAAAGGGACGCCGGCACCAAAAGTTGTAGCTAGCGTTCTAGAGAAACGTGCAATTACCGAGTTAAAGATGATGTCGCCAATAATGGGGATTTTCAAGGTGATTTTATCGACCCAATCTGAAAAAGGCTGAGATTTCTCGCGGGCTTTTTTGAATGCGAAACCAGCGACAACAGTAAGGCCTAATACAATAAACCAGTTTCTTTGTGTCCATTCAGAGAGCGCGACCACCATCTTAGTAAATGCAGGCAGGTCAGAGCCAAAGCTTTCAAACGTGACGGCAAAGGTGGGTACCACTTTAATTAACAGAATAGCCGTTACAATAACGGCCACCACCATAACCGCGATGGGGTACGTTAATGCTTTCTTGATTTTTGCTTTCAGTGCCTCTGTTTTTTCTTTATAGGTTGCAACGCGGTCAAGCATAACCTCGAGGGTACCGGACTGCTCACCCGATGCGATTAAACTACAGAATAGATCGTCAAAATATTTGGGATGCTTGGCGCACGCTGCTGCAAAACCGCCACCTGAGGCGACTTCATTTTTTATATCCACGACGAGTTCTTGCATAGTCTCGTTTTCAACACCCTCTGCTACGATGTCAAAACTTTGCACTAGCGGAACACCCGCTTTGAGCATGGTGGCCATTTGCCGAGTGAAAATGGCAATATCTGCAGGCTTAATCGCCTTTTTACTACTGAACAGTGGTTTTGGCTTACGTTTCACATTTTTAGCTGCAATACCCTGCTTACGAAGGTGCGCTTTTACCAGCGCACTCGATGCTGCGCTGAGCTCTCCGCGGGTTTTACGGCCCTGCTTATCTACGCCTTGCCAAACAAAAACCTGTGTTTTGGATGTTGTAGCCATTGTTAATCCTTGGTCACTCGGTTTACTTCCTCAAGACTAGTCACGCCTTGAGCACATTTCTTTAGTGCGGATTGTCGTAGATTCGGAAAGCCTTCTTTCTGCGCTTGAGCGGCAATTTCTAAGGAATTACCATTTTCCATAATCATACGAGAAATATCAGGGGTGATTCGAACCACTTCGTAAATACCCACGCGGCCTTTATAGCCCTTGTTGCAGCGCTCACAGCCTACTGGGTGCATGATCGTGGCGGTTTCAAGTAGTTCTTCACTAAAGCCCTCTTCAATAAGAGTGTGCTTAGGCACATCCAGTGGTACGGCGCACTCTTTACACAGGCGCCTTGCCAGACGTTGGGCGATAATCAGGCTTACCGAAGTTGCTACGTTAAAGGCGGGAACACCCATGTTCAATAGGCGGGTCAGGGTTTCTGAGGCGCTATTAGTGTGTAAGGTTGATAACACTAAGTGACCTGTTTGCGCGGCTTTAACGGCAATTTCGGCGGTTTCGAGATCCCGGATCTCACCAACCATAATAATGTCAGGGTCTTGACGAAGGAATGAGCGCAAAGCTTCCGGAAAGCCAAGTCCGACTTTTGCATTAACGTGGACTTGATTGATGCCCTCAAGGTTAATCTCTACAGGATCTTCCGCAGTGGAGATATTGAGTTCGGGTGTGTTCAGGATATTCAGACCGGTATATAGCGATACGGTTTTACCGGAACCTGTTGGACCCGTGACCAAGATCATCCCTTGGGGCTGATCCAGGGCCTTCATATACATCTCTTTTTGCGCTGGCTCATAGCCTAGAGCATCAATCCCCATTTGCGCTGAGCTGGGGTCCAATATCCGCAGAACGACTTTTTCTCCCCACAGCGTGGGCAGCGTGTTTACTCGGAAGTCTATGGCCCTAGATTTGGACAGCTTCATCTTAATGCGACCATCCTGGGGGACGCGCCTCTCAGAGATATCCATCTGTGACATTACTTTGAGGCGGGCAGCGAGGCGGTATCCCAAAGACGCTGGTGGCCGCGCTACTTCCTCTAAGATGCCATCGGTACGAAAGCGTACCCGATAAATTTTTTCATACGGCTCAAAGTGAATGTCAGACGCGCCAGCGCGTATTGCATCTAGTAGTACTTTGTTAACAAACTTCACTACAGGCGCTTCATCAACACCTTTGAGATCTACGTCGCTACCACCATCTTCGTCGACGGCCTCAATATCTAGGTTTTCAAGACTGACGTCGTCCATGTCACCTAGGCTATCGGCAAGTGACTCCTCTTGGGCGGAAAGATATTTATCGATAGCGGCATTAAGTGCGGCTTCTTCGACAATAATGGGCTCGGTGGTTAAGCCGGTATGAAACTTGATTTGGTCAAGAGCGTGAATATTCGTCGGGTCCGACATGCCAATAAATAGGCGTTTTCCGCGCTTCCAAAGAGGCAGGGTCCTGTGCAGCTTAATCAGTTTGTTATCAATAATCTTCTGCGGAGACAACTCAGTCGTATAAGACCGCAGATCGATAAACGGAATGCCAAACTCATCGGCAGCAACTTCCGCAATGCGAACGCCGTCTGCGAGCTGTTTGCTGACTAAATAAGATACTAGGCTCTTTTTGTCTTTCTGTGCGGTCTCTTGCGCTTTACGAACGGTATCCTCATCAAGAATCTCGTCATAAACTAGTCTTCTGGCAAGGCCGTTCAAAGGCGTTACGGGGCTGTTCATAGCGTCGCATTATCGTTAAAAATGTAATTAAAACAGTATAGTGCTTAAACAATGATTACGCACTACCACAAGTGTTTAGGTCTCGCTTGGGTGACAATATATGCGACTGGTGACACTATTTGTCACCTCTGTTGCTGGCTTATAAGGACTAATACCTAGATGTATATGGTGTTTGACAGGGCCAATTCGGCTGCAGCAGCGCCTTGGTGATGTTTTTAACAAATATAATGGAATGGCATAATACTTGTATGTAGATACGCAGTGATGAGTTTTTATCACCCCCAAGAAATGATTAAATTTGCCGGAGTTCATTATGAAAAGAACACAACAAGGTTTTACTCTGATCGAACTGATGATCGTTATCGCGATCATCGGTATTTTGGCTGCGGTAGCATTGCCTGCCTACCAAGATTATACCAACAAAGCTAAAGCTTCTGAGGCAGTATTGGCTGCGAGTGGCGCCCGTACCTGTGTAACTGAAATTGTTCAGTCTGCTGGCGCAACTAATCTAGACTCTTGTGCTGATAGCTTTACCGCTACAACTTATGCTGCCTCTATGACTGTTGGTGCTACAAGCGGCGTAGTTGTTATTACTGGTCAAGGTCTTAGTGAAGATTTCTCTGTTCGCTTGACTCCGACTCTTTCTGGTAACAACGTGTCAGCGTGGACTTGCAGCGGCTCTCCTACCAAGTGGATGCCTGGTTCTTGCCGCGGCTAATATGCTGTTGAACACCTAAGAAGTTAAATGCCCCGGCATGAATAATGTCGGGGTTTTTTTATTAAAAGAAGCTTGTTTTGAAAATTAATCCCCTACTTCTACTATTTCCTCTAGGCGTTGCCGTTTGGTTTATCTATAGCCAGGGATTGTCGGGTGCCTTTTATTATGATGATCAAGGGAATCTATTCGGGCTAGAAAATATTGTCGATGCCACCTCTTTTTGGCAGTTTGTGAGTTCTGGGGAGGCGGGACCTCTGAAACGCCCGGTATCACTATTAACATTTGCTTTGCAGTCGAAACATTGGCCACAGCCCTATTGGTTTTTAGTCGTTAATGTGCTGATTCATATCGCCAATGCGCTATTGTTATTTTTCATCTCAAATCTAATTCTCGCTCAATCTTTATCAAAAAAGGCGCTATTGCAAGGCAGTTGGATATCACTAGCTGCGGTTGCTTTATGGGCGCTGCTACCTCTTAACGTATCGACGACATTAATTACTATCCAACGCATGACCAGCTTGTCGGCGACGCTAGGTTTGGCTGGAATTTTGGCCTATATGCTTCTATATCAGGTTTACCGAACACGTAGTGTTTTAGCTGCTTTCATGCTTCAGTTTGGGGTGCTTGGTTTTTTCGTCGGTATTGCTGTATTCGCTAAAGAGTCGGCTGCCCTAGTTATTGTTTTTGTATTAGTGTTAGAAGTGACGGTATTGCGCTCGCGGAGTGTGGAACTACCCGGATATAAATATAGGGTATTGGCCTTATCGTCAGCTCTCACACTTTTACTTTTGTATTTGTCACCCTTAAATTTAGATTGGTTTACCTACAGCGAATATCGGGGCTTTAGTCGCCTTCAGCGAGTGGCGACTGAATGGGTGATCTTGTGGGATTATTTGAGATCTGCATTTATACCTATTCCTTCGCAATTTAGTCCCTTTCATGACGACGTGAGAGTCATAGATAGCGCTTTGCAATTAAGTTTGGCGGGCATTGGCTGGCTGCTTACTATTTTGCTGTTCTTTTTAATCAGATCAAAGTCTATTTGGCCCCTATTTGCCGTGCTTTGGTTTTTGACCGGTCATCTATTGGAGTCCAGTTCTGTTTCCTTAGAGCTGATGTTTGAACATCGCAACTATTTGGCGATATTCGGGCCATGCTTAGCTATCGTGGCAATGAGTAAAGACCTGCCTGTTCGCTTCCAAAGTTCCTACAGGCTCTCGCTAGGTCTTTACGTCAGTTATATTGCATTTATTTGCTATATGACAACATCCTTGTGGGGACAGCCACGACTTGCCGCCGAAATGTGGTCAATGGCTAACCCCTCGTCTTCAAGGGCGGCCTTACATTTGGCTAACTTGGATGATGAGCAACATGACTTAGGCATTAATAGTCAAAATCATATTGGCCGTAAAAACTACAAAATCAGTGCTCTCGATAGAACCATTTCGGCTTGCGAAAAATGCACTGCCGTCAAAGTTCAAGCTTTGTTGTTGGCGTGTAATATAAGAAGTAGTCAAGAACTTCGGGCTCGCTTCAATAATGCCTTAGATAGCGCCGATAAGGGCCGTGCAATGCGACCTCTTGTTGATGCCATGTTCCCTTTGATTGCATTGACGGCTAATGATCAATGCTCCGAATTGACTCTCAAGGATGTACAGGCGTTAATTAAAAAAATCGAAATCAACCCTCTGGCTCGTGACCCGCACTACGCTTCACGTTTAGCCTACCAATCCGCCGAAGCTGCTTATCGACTGCAGAATATCGAGTTGGCAAGTACCGAATTGCTGCGGGCAGAAAATAAAGATCCCTCAGCTATTCCCGTGCTTGAGTTTCAAGTTCATATAGCTCTTGAGCGTCAGGCGTTTGGGCAAGCTCTAGATGCTGTGGCGCGGCGAAGAGTATATGCTGGCAAAGGGCTGTTTTTAAGCAATAGCTATTTAAACGACATTGAGAGTGAAATAAAAAAACTTAGGCAAGACGAGCTGAATAAATAAAGAGTAATAATATGTGTAAATTTACGGTGATACTGCCGGCTAAAAACGAAGCAGAGACAGTTTCAGGCGTCGTAAAGAAAATCGTCGGTATATACCCGAATGCTGAAGTGATCGTGGTCAACGATGGCTCAAGCGATGATACTGCGGTTTTAGCTAGTGCGGCCGGCGCCACCGTTATTAGTCACCCATATTCAAAAGGTAACGGCGCATCCATTAAAACCGGCGCGCGTGCAGCAACGAGCGATATCATTGTCTTTATGGACGCAGACGGCCAGCATGATCCTGCAGATATTGAGGGCTTGGTGGCAGAAATTGAGTGCGGATATGATTTGGTTGTCGGTGCGCGACAAGTGGGTTCGCAAGCAAGTTTTGGCCGCGGACTTGCAAATGGCTTCTATAATAAATTAGCAACTTATATGACCGGACATCGAGTGGAAGACTTAACTTCCGGGTTTCGGGCCGTGCGAGCGAATAAATTCAAAGAATTTCTGTACCTCTTACCTAACGGCTTTTCCTACCCAACTACCAGTACAATGGCATTTTTTAGGGCCGGTTATTCGGTTAAGTATCTGCCAATCCATGCTGCCCAGAGAGAGGGTAAAAGTCATATAAAGCCCTTGAAAGATGGGGTGCGATTTTTGTTAATAATTTTCAAAGTTGGTACCTTGTATTCGCCGTTAAAGCTATTTACACCAGCAGCAGCCATGTTTTTTATGTTTGGCTTTGTTTGGTATGGTTATACCTTCTATACAATGACTCGTTTTACTAATATGAGTGCCCTGTTGTTCACTAGTGGATTTATACTTTTCATGATGGGCTTAATATCGGAGCAGATAACCTCTTTAATGTATAAAAATTCATAATTTTAATTTGATGTCATTTTTATTTTAATGGCGTGTTTCCAGTTTTTCTTACTTCTTTTGGCAAGGTCTTACTATGTTTTCCGCTATTAAGGCTGCATTTGCGCTATTAACGCCGAAACAAAAGCGCGAGTATTGGCTTGTCGCCGTAATGCTCAGTTTTACCTCTATTGCGGACTTGGTCGGAATTGCAGCTGTTATTCCCGCCATTTCAGCGCTGATTGATTTTCAGGGCGCGGTCGAAAAAGGCTACCTTAGAAAGCTGTTTTTACTATTGGGCGAACCAGAGAAAGGAGCATTTTTAGCTACTGTAACCATCGGCGCCATCGGGTTTATATGGGGTGCTGCGATTCTAACCACCCTTGGAATTTTCGGGCGACAACGCTTTATTCGCAGGTTAAGTGCTGATATTTCTGCTCGATCGTTCAATTACTATATGAGTCAATCAATTGAGCCTTTTTACAATCGGCCTGGCTCAGAGTTTTTGCGCAATGTTAATGGCATAAGTGAGAGGGTGGCGACTGGCATTATAGATTCAAGTTTTGTGATTATTTCTCGCGTAGCTCAACTGCTTGTTATTGCTGCATTGCTGATGGTGTTTAATGTTCGAGTCACAATAGCTATATTTTTAATTATCGGAATAGCCTATTTTATAGTGTACTCATTAATTAAAAGAAAACTGAAGAGAATGAGTAGTGAGAACTTTGAATCTCAGAAGCGGCTGAACCAAATGATTATTGGTAGCTACGCGGATTATCGAAATATTCTCATAGACGGGCGACTTATATCCTATATTAGGCATTTTAAAGATATCAAATCGCGGGTCTCTAAGAAAACTGCAGATATAGAGATTCTTGGTACGGTACCGCGAAATTTCATAGAAATTCTTGGTATGACCTTATTGCTTTTGGCGGCTTATTATTTAGGCCAGTCTGCAGAAAATAGCCAGCAGCTTTTAACTACGATCTCTCTTTTTGCGATTGCAGCTTATAAGATACTTCCGTCATCACAGCAGATCTATCATGCCATTAGTAGAATTACTGGAGCTGCAGTCGTTTTTGAACGAGTGAGGAGTGACTGGAAATCTTTGTTCGTTGAAGCGCCAATTACTACTTCAATCCACACCACTTGCGCTTACCGGAAATTGGAGCTGCAAAATTTACAGTACGCCCATCGTGGAGATGAATGGGTATTTCACAAGCTCTCTGCGTCCCTTGAATTAAAAGGTGTGGTCCGAATAACGGGGCCGTCTGGTGCGGGTAAAACGACGCTGATTGAATTACTAGCTGGCTTGCGAAAGCCGCAGGCGGGTGTTATCAGTGTTGATGATAAGAATTTGCGCGATATTCCTCAGTCACAGTGGTGGGCCTCTATTGCTTATGTTAATCAAAACGGCTATTTGCTGGAAGGTACAGTTCTTGAGAATGTTGTTGCCTCACCGGCGGCGGTAGATATATCGTTATATAATCGAATTCGGTTAATTTGTGATTTGGATTCTCTGCCTGAGGATAGTGTGACCGAGGGGGCTACAAACCTATCTGGCGGTCAAAAATGCCGCGTGCTTATTGCAAGAGCTTTGTATAAAAAGTCGCAATTATTATTTCTAGATGAGACTCTGTCGCCGCTGGATGTTGAATCGGCCAAAGCCATACTTGCAGGTATTCAGGATGAGTTCCCGGACTGCTGCATTTTTGTTATTAGCCATAGGAGTGAGGAGCTGGGTGATAAATATCAAGAGCTGTCTCTGATGCAAGAATGTGCGTCGAAAGTCCTAGTAACTGGCGCTGACGAGAAATGAAAATCGATAAAAGCAATCCATTACATTGGTTTTGCTTGGTGCTTTTCAGTATCAACATTGTGCTGGCAGTATTGATCAGAAAGTTTGTGTCAAGTAACGGTAATGTACTGCTCTATGGTCATAAGTTGAATGGCAATTTGGCCGCGATATATCGCGAGAGCAAGCGCTACCGGGAGCTAAACCTAAGCTACCTAACCATGGACTACTTTTATTACCGAAAGCTTAGGCGCGAAGGGGTATCTGTAGTTTGGGCTGGCAGCCCGCTAGCATTAAAGTTGTTGATAACTGCCAGAGTGCTGATCAGTGATCATGGTCTCCATTCACTGGTATTATTGCTCGATCATTCCAGCTTAAAATTCATTGATGTTTGGCACGGCATACCCTTCAAAGGTTTTGACGAATCCGACTTTAGGGTGCAGCATCGATATGACGAAGTCTGGGTAACGTCGAATTTTATAGCTGACATGTATGAGAATAAATTTGGCTTCGAGCGAGACAAGCTAAAACCGATAGGCTATGCCCGCACGGATATACTGATAAATACAAAGGAAGTAGACAAAAACGCACTGATGCGCGCCTACAATATTCCTGCCAGTAACCGAAAGGTGGTTTTGTACGCTGCCACTTGGAAGCAGGATGACAGCTCACGGAGCCAATATCCCTTTAATATGGGAGAAGCGGAGTTTTTGACTGAGCTTAGCCATCTAGCAGAAACTCATAACTGCATCTTTCTCATTCGGGCGCATCTTAACGCCACAGCCACAAGTATGGAGAAAATCGATAATGTTTTCTCTGTTCCTGCCGCTTGTTACCCCGACACGGAGCGCCTACTTCTATTGTGTGACCTTCTTATATACGATTGGTCGTCGATAGCGTTTGATTATCTTTTGCTCGGCAAGGCCGCAATATATCTGGACGTGTCGCCCCCCTTTAAAAAGGGGTTTAGTCTTGATGGTAGTTACCGATATGGTGACAGAGCAAGTGATTTTAATGAATTGAGGAGAGGAGTCGCTAAAAATATTGGCAGCGGTGCAGAAAGTATTGCATTAACGCGGGGCTGCCGCGAGCGGATCTTAGGACTTGTTTATGAGAGCTTTGCCGATGGCGCAGCGAGTGCAAGGGCCTGTGATAATCTAGTTGAAAATTATATACGGCATAATCATGAGTAGGGTAGTGATTACATTCGGCACCTTTGATGTTTTTCATCTCGGGCATTTACGAATACTTCAGCGAGCACGAGAGCTTGGTACTAGGCTGGTGGTGGGTGTTTCCACGGATGCGCTAAGCTATAGTAAAAAGGGTCGGCTACCTATTTATTCTGAGTCTGAAAGAATGGAAATAATATCGTCCATAAAGTATGTCGATGATGTGTTTTCAGAAGAGAGTTTGGATAAGAAATCCGAATATATCCGTGTCCATAATGCTCAATTACTTGTTATGGGGGATGACTGGTATGGGAAATTTGATGAGATAAAACATTTGTGCGAAGTGGTATATCTTGCGCGAACGCCATCAATTTCTACTACCGCGATTATTGAGAAAATGAAGAATTAAAGCGGCAATAAAAATCTTTGTTATCGATCTTTGTAATTGGTGCTGCATTTAAATTTAGAGTTCCGAAAGGCCCTTGGCTAAGTTTATTATAAACCTGCACTGGAATTTTATATTGTTGATTTTTTGTGACGGTGCTTAATAGCATCAAAGCTATAAACATATAGGATTGACAATATTTTTACGAGCGCGGTGAATGATCCAGAGAGCACTCCGGTGCTCAGTATAGTGGTAGGGACGGGATGAGTAGATGAATAAATCCGATGCTGGGAGTGAGTTTCCTCCTGGTGAGCAGCACTGGCCGCATGATCTTACTTCGCGGGTCGGCCGCCCTTGGGATATGCGACCTGTCCTTAAGTTGCGCGCCGCTGCTAAGGGCCGGCTGCGAGTGTTATACATCGGTTTTTCTGACGCGCAGGGCGGGGCGGCGATAGCGTCGTCGCGGCTGATATCGCGGTTCGACCGGGATGGCGACGTTGCTTCCCTCGAAGTCGTTGCGCTGCAGACGGCGAACGCGCCATGGACTGTGTCACTTGGGCGGGCACTTTGCAGCTGGCGCCCGCTAAGAACGCTGATAGCGATGCGTAATGTTCTAGCGAGTGATCCTTACGCCTGGCTTCCGTTTGAACGTGCTTTCCTGAAACGTACGATCGCTATCTGGCAGCCTGACCTCATTCATATGCATAATCTCCACGGCGGTAGGGGCACAATCCCCTTGGCCATACTGCCTGAAATGGCGGTTAAGGCGCCGATAATTTGGACTTTACACGACATGTGGGGGATGACGGGGCACTGCGCTTATTCTCTCGCATGCGAGGGCTGGCGCCGTGGCTGCGGCAGTTGCCCGGACCTGTCGCTTTACCCTCAGCTATTGCGAGATAGAACTGAGCAGATCGCTGAGAATAAACGCGAGATATTTACTTCAGCTATCCCAGTGTTGGTTTCACCTTCACGCTGGCTTGGCAAGATCGCTAGCGAGGCATTGGTGACCAAGGGGCTTGAGCTTAGGGTTATCGCCAACGGGCTCGACCTAGCACTGTTTTCGCCCGCGGGCCGCGATGCGGCTAGGCGAGAGCTTGGTATTGCGCCGGATACTCAGGTATTGATGTTCGCCGCGCAGTCACTTTCAGACGAGACTCGTAAGGGTGCGAGAGAATTGCGGATTGCGCTCGACCGAGTTCAGGCAGATCGCCTTGGCGCTCCGCTTGAGATTATTCTGATGGGCGGCGCGGGCGATGATCTGTTGGCAGGAATTCCTGGTCTTGTGTTTCATCGCGCGGGTTTTATCTCCGATGCGACAGAGGCTGCCAGACTTTATGCCGCGGCGGACCTGTTTCTCTGTCCTTCGCTGCAGGACAATTTACCCAATACCCTGATTGAGGCGGCTGCTTGTGGCACCGCCGCGGTTTCATTTGATATCGGCGGTTGTGGCGAAATTATCGAGGACGGCCTAAGTGGCGCCCTTGTAGCCGCCGGCGATGCCGGCGCACTCGGCGACGCAATATCTCGCCTCGTCGACGATCCTGATTGCCTAGCGGCGATGGGGCGAGCTGCGCGTGCTCGAGCCGAGGCGCTTTACGGCGATAGGCGAATGGCAGACGATTATCTCGCCCTTTATCGCGAGCTAGTCGAGCGGAGGAGTGCATGAATCAGCGTAGCTTTTCTCTCGACCTTGTCGCGCTAAGGCTAGGTGATCTTGTTCGGCGCCTAGTTGGTCTTGTCGCGCCGCGCCGTGTAGTGACATTGCATCACCTCGCTTGCTCAGGGGGCACGATTATGACCAAGTGTCTTGCCACTATGCCCGGAGCGCTGGTGCTTAGCGAGATCCATCCCGAGCGTGCAGCCCAACCTGCATTCCATGCGCTTAGCCAGTTACAAAGGGGTTATGGTGATCTACTGAAGCCGAGATATCAGCGCTTAATCCGCGGCCATTTCCGCCGTGAGATTGTGCTCGCTCACGGCACCGCCAGATCGTTAGGTCGCCAGCTCATTGTGCGCGATCATACCCATGTCGATTTCGCCTGGCGCAGAGCAAGGCGGTCGGCGCTTTTCGATACCCTCCTTGGTGAGTTTCGCGTGACGCCGATAGTTACGGTGCGCGATCCTCGCGAGGTCTGGCTGTCACTTCGCCGCGAGGGCTGGTTCGATGGTACGCCTGACGATCTATGTCAGGCGCAATTGGCACTGCTCGATGCATTCCCTGGAGCGCCGGTATTCCGCTACGAGGATTTCACCAGCGATCCACTAGGCGTTATGCGCGCGATATGTGATGCTGCTAGTGTCCCCTACGTCGAGGGTTTTGAAGAGCGTTTGAGCGCCGTCACCCACCTTACCGGCGATAGCGGGCGCAAGGGCGAGACCATTGAAGCTCGCCAACCCAAATTGCTGTCCGAGGGGGATCGACTTGCATTCGAGAGTTCCGCGGCGTTTAACACGCTTGTCGAACGCCAAGGGCTTATATTGTGATGTTGCTTAAACTGTTGTTGTTTGCGCTATCTAGCTGCCGGGCTCGCGGTAATTCTTCGGCCCGCAAATATGTCCGCCGCTCTGCACGTCCCGCGTGCGTTAAGGTGAGTGGACGTGGGGCGCTGTGTTTACGGTGCATAGAGGTATGGTGAAGGTCGTTATCATTGATCCCATCTTTCGAGGGAGTAGGCTGTTTTATACGCAGATGGTCTCAACCTTGGGCGACGAGATCACTATTCTTACCCGAACGGATGCCCGCACTGAGGCCTCGGATGAGGCTTTTGCCGGTATGGAAATTGAACTGCGTGAAGTCGTTACGACCGCCAAGGACAGCTGGTATTATCATCTCGATGAGACGCAGCTCAGCGAGCTTGAAGAGGGCTTGCGTGCGGTACTCGACAGAGGCGCTCCCGATCTGTTG
>TARA_R110001592_G_scaffold139897_2_pt1 | contig 27773 bp, 29 predicted proteins | sample TARA_R110001592 | Tara Oceans TARA_R110001592 (sample SAMEA4398387) | marine metagenome | biome: Polar Biome; feature: [SRF] surface water layer (ENVO:00010504); material: water (ENVO:00002006), including particulate matter (ENVO:01000060) such as... | depth 5 m | reverse complement strand
TTAAATCGTGATACTTCGACTAAACGGGCTGAAACTTTCGAGTCTGATGAAGTTATCGACCCATTTTACGACTCAGATTGTTTAATTTGTGCTCGTCCATTCGGTGATGGGTTTGGCATGTGGGCTAGTCGAATAAGATTTGATGAAGTAGAAACAGCATATTATGCAGCCGTTAAAGATGCTAAGCGAGACGCTTACACTGATTTAATGAATCAACGCAGGTCACTGGTTGGACGAGTTGTTGATGGAGTTGGAGAGTTTTTGGAGTTAACGGAAGATTCTTGGAAAGTATTTAGAGATGAGTATTTATCTGATGAGGAACGTGATGAGATTGAATATACGGCTACTTACACGTTAAAGTCTAAGAAGAATCCATATGGAGTTCGTAAAACTGCTCGTACTTTACCCTACTGGTGGTTAATGCAGATTCCTGTCACATATCCTGATGGTACAGAAGAACTAGGTTATGGTTTGGATGCTTTGAATGCTTACATGTCACAGTATTTAATCGAAGGGAAAAAGGAATCAAGTTTGGCTAAACAGGTGGAAGCATATTTGCGTGAAATCTTAGTCGTACCTGAGAAGATAGGGGGTCAAGTTATGGACATTCAAGAGTTCGGTTTAAATCCGCCTACTCGACGTATACCTGCATTTAGTCCTAGATTTTTAGAAGATTTCGAAGCCAATGGTGTTTCGGCCGACCCACCTCCCCCACCTCGTGATAACACCGACGGCTCGTGTGTAATCTGCGGACGTGATTTCATATTCAGCCCATTGGCTCAATCTCTTAGTGTTACTTACGCTCAAAAGAGTGATGGTGGCGTAATTGATATGAAGTCAAGAAAAACTATGCCTGAAGATGATTCAGTTTCTCGAACTCCTGTTCACATTGCAGGGAAATACTTGTTTACTTATCAAGGCTTAGCCTTAGATGAATACATTAAACAAAATAAATCTCCCTCTCAAAAGGTAATTAATCTGTTGAGATTAGCATTAGTGCCTGGGATTACGGCGAATCGGGAAATGTTCCAACTACTAAAGGGATTGCAATTCCAAGAAGAAGCACCGATTCAATTCCCATCTAAATTTATTGATGAGTTTGAGGCTGAAACCTTTGAAGATATGAAAATTAAATATGATAATAGGGATAGGATATTTTTTATTAAAAGTGTAGACTATGACACCGATGGTGAAATAGAAAATGATAAATTGCCTCAAGAATTTACTATCAAAATTCCTTCGGAATATCATTATTTTGATGAAGATGCTGACGAAGGAGATATTACAGATGTTCTCAACGAATGGATTTCAACAGAAACAGGATTTTCAACGAAAGGTATTGTTTGGATTGAAGAGGAAAATAATTCATGGCTTAAAAATGCTGAATCTGCTGAATCAGTTTTAGCATCGGTAAAGTCGGCAGAGACTGAAGAAGGCGAAAGAAGTTTCACCCTCATTTACACGAAAAATGATATTCGCAACTTCACCCAAGTTAGAATTAAATATAATGATGGTAAGGAATTATATATGTCTAAAAATATCAGACCAGACCAATTTGAAAGATTCATGAAGGAATTGATAGATATTAGTGGAGTATATGCTCGAAATATTGATTATGAACTTATTGAACCCTTATTTGGTGTGGGAAGTAAGTATCATAGGATGGCTGAAATACCGTTCACGCCGTCGTTATTTGGAGAGAACGCATTAGGCACGTGGTCTTTACAGAGTTTTAATGACCACAAGGGTTTGTTTGGACAATCTGCAGAATCAGTTTTAGCATCGGTAAAGTCGGCAGAGACTATCGACCAAGCCCAAGCCGTGTTAAGTAACTACTCAGGTCAAGGCATGATGGCTGAAAATCTACAGTATTTAAACTCTATTATCTCGTATGATTACGGGTCTGGCAAAAATGCGGATTTCGAGATTTACGGAGCCCCAACTTTGCAAGATGTGCAAAAATTCGCCGAAGGACTCGTTAACATTCAACGATTCTTGGGGGAATAGTGTATGAAGTCCCCGTTCGCTTCGCTTAATTGGGGTGTTTTCCAACCTGAATCTGGTTACGTATTAATTCTTACTCAAATCGCGGCTAGTGGAGGAATGGATTCCGAAACTTCACTGCATGGAAAAAATACAAAGGTATACACCACTTTTGCCTCGGCATTCGAACAATTATTCCAACAGGCAGCCCAACAAATGGATAACAGGGCAGAATGGTTTCTTGAGAATATTGATGAGGAAATAATAAGTGGCGATGATATAACCAATGAATTGGGTCTTGACAGCGCAGCCACCATTTTTGATTTACAAGGGTATTACAACGAAGCACCGCAAACGGCGGATTTAACTATTTTCTCTATTCATGACAACCAATATATCGATAATTCGCAAAAACCGTTTCGTCAACTGTGTCGTGATGTGTGGAAAAGATTAAGTAAACTGGAAAGTTTTAGGGCTTGGGATGATTATCGAGCCCTTGCACGTCGTACTTTGACCGACACGGAACGAGAGCAATTAAATCAAGCCTTTGAACGATTCATCGACTTAATTCCTCCTATGAATCTCACAGGCATAATGTCCTTTAAAACTGAGTTTTTAGATGATTACTACAGTAGTGAGACTCAAATTAATATTCACCTTTTGCCTCGAAATATGGAGGGTCGAGCATGACGTCACCTTTTGCAGCCCTTAATTGGGGCACTTTTGGTCAAAAGACGGCCGTGTATCGAGTTCGAATTATTCAATCCATGACTGATGAAGGTTGGGATGAGGAAGTCTTTACAGATGCTAAAACTGAGGAGTATTATTTTTCTAACTTATTTGATGTTTTCAAAATGGCGGCGTTTAGATTTCAAGTAGACTGTGATTATTGGATTCAAGATGGCGAACTATCTTTAAACAATGATGCATCTGGCTATCGAAGAGTTAGTATCGGTCCGAGGAACATGATAAGTCCGTATTGGGCAGAACAAATGAAAGACCCAACCAGTGAACACTATGATGAAGACAGTCCTTGGGAGCGAGGAGTTTTAAAAACACGACAACTTTTCCGTAATGTCACCCAATTCATCAAACCTAATTATGAGTTAATTATCAATCCTGACGATTTTCAAACCGTACTTCGAGACACCCTCCAGTTTGCCGTGTCTGAAAACATGACCTGGGACGAAGGATTCACAGGATTTCGACCCGACTTACCCTCAAACCTCGAATCTGCAATTGAAGAATTCAATTCTCAATTGCTAAGTGAGTATGCCACCGTGGTCGGATTAATGGAATCTAATGAACGAGAGATTAGTAATTATCCTAATGAGATGTCCATTTACTTAAATCGTAATCTTACGTATGGTCTTCCGTTCGACTTATTCCGATATCCGCAAAAGATTTGCGATATCAAGTGTTACTTAAATCGTGAAGACGGATGTGTTGACTTCGAAGGCTATGAAATAGAAGTCCATATGCTCACATTTTTGGGTTAATGTTATATAGGCTAGTGCCGTCGTCAGTTTATGAGCCGACTACCTAACGGACTAAGCCCGCAACAAATGACTGCCTTTCAAACGTTCTTTGACCAAGTTAAGGAAGAATCACTAGAATCTAAGGAATTAGCCGAGTTCACTCGTTTAGTTCTCGGTGGAACTTCTATTACAAGTCGTAATGAGGCTAATGAATCGAGTTATCGTCGCCACACTGATGGAGACCGTTGGGCACAACGTAAGTTTGCAGGCGTTTATGGTGCGAAACTTTTGGAAAAGGGCACTACTAAAGACTTTTTAACTATTAATTCCGCTATGGGGTCTTCTAAGGCCGATGCCATTGCTAAGAAAGCGGCTAAGATGCTCCGAGACGCTAAAAATTGGGAAAAGTCGTGGCAAAAGCATTCTTCGACAGGTTGGTATTCTACTATGCCTGCCGAGCAACTCGCTGAATACACGGCACAAGAGCAAGCCCGTGCCGAGGAAAAGATTCGAGTTTTCAGTAACGATGCTGCACTTCGTCAAGTCGTGGCTTTCCGCCAATCATGGCAACCTACTATCGACACCCTAACTTACGCTAAAAAGCAAATGAAGGCGTGGAATCGAGAACGCCGTGAGGCTAAAAAGGCGGCTAAACCACCAATGATTGGAGGCGTTCAAATGCCGACAGAATACTTCTTGGTTAAAGAATCAGTTAGAAACCAAATTGAAGACTTGATTAACGATGGCATCAAGCCCCAATACGAACAATGGAAGGTTGACCAACACGCTAGAGTATCCGACCTGTTGACTCAATTTGATTCCGATAATACTGATAAGGTTTGGACTGATGAAGAAATGTTCACTCGATATAATTACCGTGAGACCTGCAACGTTCACGAGCGTTACTTTAAGTATGGCAATATCACACCAAGTCAAACATGGCGCTCTAAGGACAGAACTTGGGCTTACACTGGCTTGAAGGAGGGTTGGCAAGATATGTTGACTAAAGACATCCATGAGATGGCAGAGACAATGCGTTTGCAATTCATCGGCTACATGATGGAGAAAGTCTTGCCTGTTGTTGCAATCAAGGACTCTGAGATGGTTGATGCTACAAATTACATTGACCGTGCACCTCGATTTGGAGAATACGTGCGTTTCAACTTCGCTTTTGCGGATAAGTCTTCTTTTGACCTCGAAGGATGTGTTGAGCAATCTTACTCAAGTCGTGGATTGCCATTCTTTAGATTCCCTCGTCGATTTTACAATGCTACTCTACCAACTGGAGTAAAACTCAAGAAAGGCAAGATGACACCATTCAAAACCATGGTGCAAGTGTTTTGTCAACAGTAAGCGTGGTCTTTAAATAACAAGACGATGAATGATACGCTATGACTAGTCTATCTAAGTTGATTATGCAAGTCAATCCTGGCCTCACTCCTAAAGGTGTTGAGGACATGGCTAAGATGTATTCTCAAGTAAGTTTCGAGGCCGATGTTGCCCCGACTAGACCTCACGTCAGTGGCATTGAATTGGCTGAGAGAGGATACACTCGGTTAGACACACAGGAATACATTTCTCCCAATACAGATGTGGGAGGGTTTTCGATATCTGTGACGGACAGAAGTCCCACATTCGAAGTAGACTATGATACTAAAGGGATTAAGAGCCCTAAGGGTCGAACGAATAAAACTAATTTATTTAATCAACGGGCAGGTTGGCGATGGACTTCGGAGAATCCGCCCATGTTGGCTCTTAGTAAGCAAAGAAACTCTACTCGTTTTGGACAAGTTTTAATTTCAGTTGATGACGGTCGGGAACACTATTACACACTTTCTTTCGACACAGGCATAGATAACAGTGGCGAATATACATTAGACTCTAAACTATACACTAAACCTTCTTTAGGAGAACCTCGAAATCGTCCTAGTGTGAAAGGCAGATTAGTCTTAGGCCCACCTGTTGGGACTATCATCACTTTGGCGGGTAAAAAGCCTCATCTTGTGTATGAGTATATTACTGTTGTGCCTACAAATAAAGATGGCTTAGACCCTATTAGGAGGTTGGAGTAGTATGGGAACGACAGGTAAACGAATGTATTGTCCTAACTGTAAGAAGAATAGGACATGGCTGAGAGGCTTTATGAATAATGACTCGAAAAAACTATTCTATGTTTGTAAAACTTGCGATTATGGTTATGACCCTAAAACGAGTTTAGAAATTCCTGATTGGAAAGTCAAATATGGTGCAGAATCCTTCGAAGCCGTCGTCGTTCAACAACGTAAACCTAAAGGAATTATTGACAAGGTTCTTATGCAACAAGACATGATGATGCGGGCTCAACTACAAGAATTAACTTTGCGATTAGATACAAATGTTCGCTTAGGAATAATTTCCGAAGACCAAGCCGATGACATTATGATGAGTGCCTTGATGAAGATGGGACTAATGCCTGCAGATTTTGATGCCGAAGAATGGGAGGATATTGAATGGAATGACCCACCAACCCGTACTTCGCAAGGTTCAGATTGGCGTTCGAATGTAGATTGGAGTTATCCAAAAGAGACTAAGTTTCAATCTGCTAAGGCTCTTGATTTTTTAAAGAGTTTAGCCAAAGGTTCTGAAACTACTGAATTAGAGTCTCGATTCGTTTTATCCCCTGGTCATTTCAGTCAATTACAAGCCCGATTAGGTAGTAGTAGTAAATTTATTAGTGACGAAGGATTTGGAGAAGGTCCGTATCCCGTTTCGCAATCTATTTTGTCAGTAGACGAAATAATTGCTCAAACTGAGATGCAGTTACACACTATTTTCGAAGCATTTGAAACCGTTTTAGATGGTGCACCAAGCGAGCATGATGATGACCATGACCACGATGATGACGACCATGACCACGATGAGTTTGAAACCATTTTGGAACTATATTCTCCATATCAACCCGAGACTTACCGAGTTTATGTTCGTACTTCTGAAGGAATGAAAATGATGGGTGAGTTTACCGACGTTGTGCTTGCTCAAGAGTTGGCAGATGATTGGAATGCGCCAGGTTATGATGACTCTGTAACCAAGATTGAAAAACGTTTGTCTCGAAATGGTGCTTTTCGAGGATTATCGCGAGTTGTATTTGAAGATGACTCTTATTTGACGTTTATATTAATGGGAGATTTAATTCATCGAGACGCCGAGTTAGTTGATATGACTTCCCTGTTTATTGTTCCTCGAGCATTTTCTAGTGATGCAAATTGGTGGGAAACTCAACGGAACAATTAAGTAGTCGAAGCCTCTACTAAAGATTATGGAGTACAGAGACTCCAAGCGATTATCGCTCGGTGAACAAAAAAAGATTACGTTTTCCGTTCCTGAAGACCTTTATTTCGAAGGATTGGAAATTCAAAGTCAAGATTTAAAGTTCAAGACCAGTGATTTTGCTACTATTGATATTGATGTTTCCAAGCGTATTAAAGGAACGTTAGAGTATTTAGAAATCACTATTCAAGAGTATCCAATAGAATTAGAAGGTGTTGAAATTGAAATCAGCGTCATTGGCTCGTTTGATACTGCTTACGTGGATATTCAGTTTGTCTCTGACTTCACTGACGATTTCGTAAGTGAATGGGCATAAAGTATTAAATACGAAACTCACACCTACTCTAAGTATGACACGATTAGTTTTGTTTACAGGCAAGGGCGGTGTTGGTAAATCCAGTACATCTGCTGCTACGGCTCAATATTGGGCTCGTCAAGGCTTTAGAACTATCTTAGTGAGTAGTGACCCTGCTCACTCCACCGAAGACGTTCTAGGACAACCAGTGGGCTTTAAACCCACACCTATTGCCAATAATTTTTGGGCAGCCAATATCAATGCCTCCACCGAGGCAGAAGAGTTCTTCGGTGAGTTGCAAAACTTAATGCAAGATTCGTTTTCGAAATTAATGCCAGGTGTCGACGCCGACATGTTTACTGATTGGTTTAATTTTCCTGGGATGGATGAAGTTTTTGCCTTGAAAAAGATTCTAAATTTAATTGTCGGGTCAGAATACGATTTAATTGTTTTCGATACTGCTCCTACTGGTCACACTTTAAAGGCATTGACTTGTCCTGAAGCCATTGAAGGATTCATTCTTCGAATACTGCGTATGAGGGCAAAAGTAATGAATCTTAAAGGATTCATGATGCGTCGAACAGATGATTTAAATCCATTTGTGGAGTTCTTAGAAAACACTCGTAATCTAATGCTTAGAATTAGAGAATTAATTAGAAATCCGACCCATGTACAAGTTAATCTAGTTAGCATTCCAACCGAAGCAGGATATCAAGAGTGCCAACGCACTATTAAGTTCTTGAAAGGTTTAGACATCGATGTGGCTAATGTAGTAATTAATAATTTAGTTCCTGCCTTTGACGAAGAAACTTGGGAATTAGCCGAAACTAATAAAGCCGTTGCTTTGCTTAAATTAGAGCGAGACAACCAACAACCTTATTTATCTCGATATAATGGGGTCACTTCTGCGCTTGGAATCAAACTTTGCGGTGTTCCTAAGTTCCCGTTTGAACCTAAAGCCGAGCGTCTCGAAGATTTCGGAAGAGTTGTTTGTCCTAATTTAATTTTACAACCACACCATATCATCACTCGAACAGTCACAGAAAAGGGCACTACAGTTGAAATTAAATTACCCTTCTTAAGTGATGTCAAATTGAAAAAGGACGGATATTACTTGGATGGAGAACATTACTCTTACCCGCACGAATCTGGGTTACAGTTAAAAAGGAAGCAAAAGTCTACAAGTCATATAACACTAACATATAAGTGATTATTATGACTGGATTAACTTTTGATTGGGACGATGTTAGCCTCGCTGACACCAAAGTAATAGAAGGACTTACTTTGTTAACTACTTTGTTTCCAATAGAGCAAATTTGGATTAGAACTTCGTCTTCTAAAACTGGAATGCATGTTATGATTGCTGATTTACTATGGAACGCTCAGACTGGTCGCTCTCAACTTCATCCTGTTGCCATGTCTGTGCCTGAGCAAATGCAGTATCGTCATCAATTTGTTGAGTTTGGATTAGAGTGTTCTGGTCGATTAGTATCCGACACTATTCGTCAAACTACGACGTTACAAACGTCTCGTGTGTTTGGAATTAAGAACGGTAATCGCTCGGAGGAATGGATTTCTTGTATAGAAGTATTAAATACTTAGTAATCATGATTAAGTAGTATGACAGACCGAAGATTTTGGAATAGAGTTGGATTGCAAGTAACGAAGAATCAAGCCCTTGAATGGGTTGACCGCGTAGTTGCAGGACCTGGAGCAGGTGAATATTTAGTTGATGACGTTGATGAGTTTACACAAGTCACAGCCCCGTCTGGTGATTCACTACGCCGAGAAATTGAAATTCTTTTCGAGCAACCTGCTGAAGCAATTGAAATCGAATTAGACCCTCTTACGGCTTCGATTCACGCCGCTATTGAAATGGAAAACAACAAGATGACTCGACTTCGTGAATTACTTGCCGAAGGACTGACTAAGCAAGAGGCAAAAGAAACATACCAAATTGAAATGGGTGTTTTAGTGGCTGATGCACTTGATATTGACCTCGATGAATATCGTGAGAAACAAGCCGCTATGATTGCTGATACTCAAGTTCAAGATTATGACTCGTTAAAAGTTGCCGAACTAAAATCTATTCTTAAAGAAAGAAACCTTCCTGTTTCGGGTAAGAAGGCTGAACTGATTACACGACTTCAGGAAAGTGAATAAGTGTGGCAGGCGGAAGTCGAGCCCTACCTTTGACCGAAGGTCTTGTCCTAGATATTGTGGACTACTTATTAACTAAAGACGGTTACGGTTACTCGACACAGATATCGGATAGTATGGTTGATTTGAAACCTCGTCGTTACACGAGTCGTGAAGTTGTCGGAATTCTTCGAAACAGACCTATGTTTCGTCACGCTCAAAGCAAAGAACGAAAAGGAGGCATTCGTTGGAGATTGGATGTTTTAGCCTTGCAAAGATATTTAGTTCAAAAAGGATTTCAAGAACGAGCCGAGTCTCGAGGAATCTATGATGGCATGAAGAAACTTAAGTGGAACCAAATTTCCAAGACTTTAGAAGTTATGGATGGAATGAATCCTGATTCATTAGATTCTGTGTATGAAGCCATTGCTACTATTTGGTCTTAAATAATAGGATACAGTATCCTATTAGCCTATTAATTTATCCTAATGCTTAGCCTAATTAAGGCATCCTCATTATGCAATCCTTTAAGTATCAGAACCGACTCATATAGAGTTATGATTAGTTACTTTGTTCGTCGCTATGTCAAAGGCGTCAAAGGTTCAGGGACTAAAGACCTCATTAAAATGGATGAGGCTCCGCAAGATTTTGGCTCGTTAGTTGAACCTTTTGGTCCTGGCAAATACATTCTCTTTTCTCGTCAAAAAGGAGTTCGAGGATTTAGTAAAATGTTAGAACACATTGTGGCTACTCCTGCCAAGGCATTTGCGGCTGAATCAGTTTCGGTGAAACAGAATGTCGATGTTGGTCAAGTTCCGACAGACCAATTGAAAACTTTACTTTCCGATATGATTAGCAAACCTCAAAACAGTGAGGATTTTGCGGCGGATATGCAAAAGGTTTATAATGAAATTTTATCACGGGCTGATACTAAAGAGTTAGCCGCTCCTGCAGGCACTACACCAGTAGGTATTATTAATAAGCACAGTGCCTTAGGATTCGCCATAGGTGCAGTCGGTGCGAGTGCCGTAGTTACTACAATGAAGAATAAAGAAATCGATGAATTAAAGGCACTAATAGAACAGCAATCCGAAACTGTCTCGCAATTGGCCGACACAGTTAAGCGTTCAGAACATGAGCGTAAAAAGACTGCAGCGGCAGAACAGGCCAAACAAAATGTATTCAAGCAAAAAATGGGCATGGATAGCGACTTCCTAAGTGAATACAATCGAGCCAATGGTTGGCGGTGATACTATCGATTTCGAAGCCTTAGCCGAAATGATTACTAAATATCGTATTTTATTAGACCGTGAAAAGAATAATGCATTCTTACAACAGTTTGACCAATTCTTGCTAGATGCGGCTAATATCTCCGATGAAACTACTCGTGCCGACATGACACACAGGTTGAATGAAGTGTTAGAAACTCTAACTACTGCTAATTTAGAGCCGCACGAAATCTTAATTGAGTTTTTCGAATCAGAAATAATTCAAGACATGATTAAAACTCGTAATTCTGCTCGAGAACGTGAACTACGACACCTTACTTACGAGTTCGGCTCATTTATCAAAGATGCGGCTTATAATACTGACACTGATGAAGAGTTTCTTCGTAATCTACTAAAGCAATCATTGCAACAACTTTCTAATAGTTTAGAACCTAGAACCATTCGTAAAAAAGGTGAATCTATGATTGATGTTTGGGTTCGTGCTATGGAAGAGGCAGTCTACAAAAATTAGGAAGTCTTAAGTATAATAACTGGATATGACTAAGTATGGACAATGATTTTCGAAATAGTGTAGAACTAAATCGCAGTTCTCCAGAAGATGGCTCGAAGACTAAGTCTACGTCAAGTAATGCCGCCACGGATAATATTATTGATTTACTATCTGGAGGTAAGAGTGTTTCGGAATTGGCTGAATCTCTCAATCTAAACCCTGATTTAACTCAAAAGGTATTGGTCCCTTTAGCCAATATGGCTCAAAAATATAATGTCGGTCAATCTGTAGCCCAAAGTAAAACTGGACAAACTGCAGGAGACTTGATTACAGTTTTAGGAGATGTTGCACCTGTTATACAGGGTTTAACCGATTACTTAGCAGGTCAGCGTAAAAAATTAGAAGACGAAGATTTAGCCTATTTAGAAGCCATTAAATCGGCTCAATCTAGCAGTGACTTTTCCGATTTGTTCGCCGATGATATGATGTCTTTCGGAGAAGAAGTGGTTGAAGAACAACCTGCGGCTCCTGTCGACCCACGTTCGGCTCATCAACGAGAAGTTGAAGAAACATTAGGGGCTAGTTTACCTGCAGGATGGGACCCAACTCAAGGAATAGATTGGGAAGCCGTCTTAGGTGCTAAGCCTCAAACTATGGGTAACGATTCTGCCCTTGGATACGGTAGTTTAGAGGACATTCAAGCCGAAGCCGACCGATTAAATGGAAAAGTCTCTTTTAAAACTGACCAGTATGATTTAAGTCAAGGTTTAAGTTTAGACGCTTCGTTAGTTCCATCAACAGGAGCATTCATGAGTATGGATGATTTAATTGCCGAAGCAGGATTAACTGCCAAAGCCGCTCAAGAAGTTAAAGCAGGTGGAGTGGGTGGATTCGATACGGCTGATGTAGCACCTATAGTTACCCCAAAGTCTGCCACAGTTACGTCGCAACCTGTCACTGTAACTCCACAATCACTTACTGAAATCTCAGTTGATATGGACGATTTCATGATTGAACCTGTTTCTGAATCTTCTAATGAAGGGTCAGAAGACGAAGAAGTTATGTACTTATCTGATGAAGAAGTCGAAGAACTTCGTTCCGAAGGATTTGTATTTGAAGAAATAGATGATGACACAGAATAAGGAGGATTTCAAAATATGGGGAATCCTGTCTGGCGTTTATTTATTGCGGAACAAGCCGAAGAGTGGTTAGAGTGGTTGAAAAACATTCACTTAAACAGTTACCAAGAAATGATTCAACGCTTCATTTATTTCAATCCTCACTATCTTCCTGGTAGTCGTCCTAATATGGAAACTACAGATATTTCAGGTTTATTTACTCGACTGATGTTAAATCGAGAGTTTATTTTAAAATTGTCTGATACAGGCATTGTAGTTTGGATGAATTCAAACATTCATGATTTTTTAGATGAATTAAAGCCGTATAGTATTGTTAGTAAAGAATTTAAAGTATTTCATGACTTAATCTCTCGAAATGATTTTTGGTTCAACCGACAGTTTCAATTTTTAAAGGAAGAATTATTGGATTTCCTTCGTGAGAATGGTCGTCAACTTTAAGTAGTAAGGACAATCATGCTTAAGTATGGATGATACCGCTACTTGGGGAGTTGGTGAATCGAGAGAACTGACAGATGTTTTAGATGAATATCAACGAGAAGAACCTCGAGAAGCACAATTAGATGAGTTTACATTAGCAGACGACTTTTCATTTCCATTAGAGTTTATCTATCAAGTTTCATTCGTCACGGGGATGCGTGGTAGCGGTAAGTCTTGGACGGCGGGTGTTTTAATGGAGGAGTTCGAAAGACTAGGATTACAATTCGTTTGTTTCGACCCTCTCGATGCTCACGGCCACTTGTCCACATTAGACGGTATTCAAAAGATTTCCCCTAAACTGAATGAATCTATTAATTGTGGTAAATTAGTTAATCAGTTGAAAGAATCTAATTCTTCACTTATTATTGACATCAGTAATCTTACTTTAGAAGCGCAACAAGATATGGTTGCCGACTACTGTGAATCCTTAATACAGGCTAAAATGGGTAAAGGATTACTGACTATTTTCGAAGAGTGTCAAGATTTCGTACCATTACAAAAGCGAAACTCGGCTACTGCTCCTATTATTAGATTGTGTAAGTTAGGACGTGCTTTAGGATATGGGGTTTGCATGGTTACGCAACGTCCTGCAGCCATTACAAAAGAAGCCCTGTCTCAAGCCAGTACCTACATTATTCACAACGTTATGCAAACTCGAGATTTAATCGCCATCAAAGACCAAATTTCTTATGGAACAGATAAGGAACGAATTGATAGATTAGTCGACGGAATTGCATTTGCTCAATCAGGAGAGTGTATTATCTACTCACCTGAGTTCCTGAAAGATGATGGTTTCTTATGGATTGGAAAGATTCGTGCAGACCGAAGAACGGAACACAAGGGTAAAAACATCGATGTGCGTCCACAGAAAGATATTGGAATGCACACTCGTTATGATATTGTAGAAAGTTCTACTGCTGCTGCCGAAACTAATGCTATGCAATTCACAGATAGTTTCAACACATTTTCTACCGAAGTTGCTCCGAAAACTACACTCAGTTCACCTGTAGTATCAACTACGCCTCGAACCGATTGGATGTCTCCACCTACTCAAGCCCCTGATTTGACTTGGTCAGCGCCTGTGCAAGTGGCCAAGGCCGAAACTGTCGAAGAATCCAATCCTCACACGTTTAAACTTATCTTAGCAGGTGGTTTCTTTGCCATTACTGCAGGAGTTTTAGCACTGCTTAACGATGAGTAGCAAAAAGGAAGTCTTTAAGTATCGGAAACACTGAGTTATAAATATGCTCGGAAATTTTGGTATGACTGACCTTCCTAATTTCGTCACCTTTGATGATTCTACTACTTCGATTTCCTCTCTTCCGACTGTCTCTTCGATGTCTGTTTCAGCAGGGACCCCATCAGATACAGTTTCTAAAGTGAACCCTATGCCAGGTCCGACTAATTCTACTTACACAATGAGTGGAGTTCCACAAGGCGACAGTGTAATCGATGCCCCAAGTATGATAGGTCTCTCTACGCCAACTAGTAGGCGAAAAATCCAAAATGCTGAATGGTCGAAACCCTCTTACAATTACACACGCACTCAACGGGCCGAAACAGACTCTACTAATACATTAGGAGTCGCCGTTGCTAGCGGTCTAATCGTCGTCGGATTATATGGTGTGTTGAAAATGATTGATACTACTTACGACGACTCAGGATTATTAACTGGGAGTGTTTCCGCTACTCCTTAGACGGTAACTTTAAATAACAAGAAGATGAATGGTGAATATAATGGCGACAAGATTTGACCCGACAATGGCCCCCTCCTTTCAAAACCTGCAAGGACCTAATACCAGTGCACTTAGTGCTGGCCTCAAACAATCTGGGTTGACCTTTGACCCTTCACGTGACACTTTGTCCGCTAGAAATGCTAGTTTAGCAGGTCTTGGCGTAGGACCTGGTGGGTCTGGTGTTCTACCTGGTGCACCTGCTATGCCCGATATGACTTTACTGGACGCTAGTATTAACAACATTTCTCTCGAAGGAACTACTCTTAAGTCACAAGTTGAGAATATCGTAGAACTTGGAAACAGTCCAATTCCTGTTGACACTTATGTTTCTCCAACTAATTTCTCAGCCTTACCATCTCACTCTGCTTTGATGGGAGGGGCTGATGTCGACATCTCAGGAGTTAAACTTACTCCTCTCGATAGTGTTTTTAGTGATGGCGATATGCTTGCTCCAAGTGGAGTAGTTCAAGGAAACTACGGTCGTTCAACTATGGAAGACCAATCCGCTTGGATTTACTCTCCTGAAGCACCAGACCAAACAGGTGCACTTCAAGTGAATGTCGCTCCTACTCAAAAGCAAGTTCCAATCATGGAACAACGCACTATTCCACAGGCTAACTTGCCTGATATGGGCGGTATTATGTCTGCCCTTCGGGGAATGCCTGCTGCTCGTCCTATGGTCTTACAAGCAGAAGTTGTTACACCTCCAGTAACTCAATCGGATTTGGGTGGCATTTTTTCTGCTCAATCCCTCATTTCGGGTGGTGTTGGTAACAGCCCAGGACGTTCTTTCGGAGCCGAAGCACACCTTTATGGATTCGGATATGGCTCACAATAGGTGAGTTAAATGGACAAGACACTCTTAGATTTGGCGGCTGAGTCTGTTTTTTGTAGCGATTCTATCGAAACTCGATATGCTGAATCTACTCAGACTAAAAAGGCATTAGGTGCAGCCGTAGTTGCTTTGATAACTACTCCTTTAGCAATTCTTTGGTGGATGTTACCTAATGAATGGCGAGGAGAATTACCTAAGTCTTTAGGTCTACTCATCCCTGTGTCTGCTTTAACTGTTTTTAACATTGGTATCAGCCAAAATGAATCTAGTCAAGCAGAATCTTTTGAGGCTGCTTATAAGATGAAATGTAATTACTGTCGTGATGACGAAAGATGTCAAAGTTTATACGGTCCTGAATGGGATTGTGTTGAAGGTGAGTGTATGGAACGTGTCGAGGAGGAAGACGACGATAACTCATGAAGGGGTTAACCTTATAAGGTCGAGCCTCCTCGTCTAAAACATGGCGAAATGGAATACCACAACAATCAAAGGAGACAACAGTATGGCAGTATCAGACCCTATGCCCACCGACAAGCGGACTGTCGCATATAAACAATGGCTTAAAAGAGACAAGTATCGTCAACGTATGCAAGAATTAGAAGGCTCAGTTTCAGTACGTGGGTTTTCTTACGACGATAGGCAAATGTATTCTGATTTAAGTATTGAATTGGCGACATTAAAAGCAAATTTGCTCAAGAAATACCCTCCTACTGTAGACGTTATGGTTGATAAGGGTGTTGAGTATCTTTCAGGTCGTGGTCTTAACTTTGTAATCAGTGCCCCAACGAAGTTTGTAAATGATTTTAAAAATTGGGCTATGCGTAATCACTACTCTGATTACCGTTCAGCACAGTATCCTTCATTTACACAAAACCAATACAAAATATTTGAAGAAGGCAAACCTGTTCCAACTACAATTCTTGGATACCATGGTAAGCCTCAACCCGCAATTACTGAGAACCAATTAGGCGCTCGGATGAAGCAGTGTAATTGGGAGGTCATTGGCAATAATGCTCACACCCGTGCCCCTGATAGTCGAGGATATGGTGTTAGGGGTAATGCTGACATGCCTAATGGTCAAGAACGTGTAAATCGTTGGCAACCTTTAGTGTCTGCACCTGTTTCAGATAGTTCTTATGGTGGAGTCGGACTTTTCCCACCTACTTTTTGGCCCAGCGATTTGGGCGAAATGCCGACAAATAAAGATACTCTTTTAGACGGAATCATGGAATGGTTGATGGATTTGGTCGATACATTTTTCAGCACACCTCAATTCGTGACACGACCGTTTGCAGTTGGCAAATGGAATGAGGAAGATTATCGATTATCTCAACGTGACCCTACTCGCTCTCAAACTCCAGTTGGAGACATGGAAGACCTCTTGGCCAACCCTGAAGCCTCGGCATGGTTAGATAACCAAAAAATGGGTATTTTAATTTCTGTTTTGCGAGAGATGTGTTTGGCTAATACCTTATACGACATGGTTTACGACTCGGAATTGTCGAAGTCTAATGAATGGGTCGTCTTGTTGGAACAATCACGGTCTGGTGATGAGGACATCCGACATCGAGTTCGTAACTTAGTCATGCCATTTGAACAATGGATTGACAAGGCTATGGCTCATGAGACTTGGAATCGTTGTGCTTACGTGACTATTGACGGAGAACGTGTTGAAGTTACTCGTGACATGCTACTCGAACAAGGTCTTGAGATTTACGGGCAGGTTAATGATAATGCATCAAACACATATCGGCAAACTAGACCTGGTCCAATGGATTATAATAGTCTCGGACTACTAACTCTTGCCATGAATGAAACTGTTTCGTTTAAGAATCTTATCTCAGTCAATATCTTCGAACAATGCTTAGAGACGTGGACAAAAATTTGGCAAAACAGTCAAAAAGACCGTGCCCTTGAGTTGACAAAGCAAACTCAATCTAAAATTGAGGCAGTCAACGACCAACTAAAAACACTTAGAGACGCAGTCGAGAAGGCCGAAGTTAAAAGTTACGTGCAATTTACCCAAACGAAAGGACCTCGAGGAGGTTTGTATGATGGCTTTACCTCTCAGTTCATTTTGCAACTAAGTCCTGTAGTAGATTTCACCCGTATTTCTCCATTGACTGAAAAGCAACAAGAAGAGTTGAATCAAATTTACACGATGGTTTATCGCAAGTTCGTAGATGCCGAAATGCCTAAGGATGGAAACGAGGTTATCTTCAAATTAGGAAATAAAACTATTTCGTATGACGAAGCCCTAACCATTAAAAACGAAGACCGAAGTTATGGAAGTAAACGAAAGTTTCCATCTCTAGAACGTGCCTTAAGAGGTCGTTCATTTACTGAGGCATTTACCCTTACGCAAGAGAATCGATTAACTTCGCTAATTGGTGGATTCTATGGTATGTCTCAAGAAGATAAGAAGGCATTAGGAAAGATTGTACCTACTACGGTTAACAAAGTTAGAACAGACCGTGAAATTGCAAAATTGACACAACAGTTACTCTCTGCACAAAGTAAAGTAACTAAAGCCAAATCTCAATTATCTCGCTCAGAACAATATTTCCAAACCTTGACCAATACCTTAACTAAGGAACAACGAAAAGTCCTGACTGACAACTACTTGGCATCGGTCAAGCGTGGACGCCGCAAGAGTGGAGAACCCACTAGAGAGTTGCTTAAGGCTCTTGGTATACCGCTTCCGCCGACATCAATGCTGAAGGATTGAGTGATGAGTGATGTTTAGAAGTAAGGATAAAACTCTGAAAACCATATTATTTTCTGTGTTCGGTACTGTTACTTTTGCCATGGTAATCGCGACTAGGCGAATTTGGAGTTCATTCATTTACGAGAATATTTACCCTCGAAGAGACCGATGTGAATTAGATGCCAGTCTGTTTAGACACCCTGATTGCCCTGGAGATACTGCAGACTTTTTAACGAGTATTATTCAACTTATACTCGCTCGGCCAACTCCATAACTTTAAATATCAAGTGAGATAACTAATCATTATGCCTAGAGAATACTATCTTGAAGATAATCCTTGGGGTGATTACACTAGTAGTTCTACTTGGCAGGATATGGTGAGGGCAGGAGACATGGCACGATTGCCTTCTCTGCCTCGAGCCGTGGCAAACTATAGCGGCTATGGTTACACGAACGACAAAATCATGTGGTCTATTGATTCAATAGATAACTTTCTTGGTTGGGCACACGTCGATTTCACACCTCTTAACCAATTATGTATTTTAGATAGAACGGATGTGGAAAAAATATGGGTGGAAATTCAAAACGACATTATGTCTAATTTCATTGGTATTCAAACTGCTGACGATGGAATCTTAGTGAAGACGGGCGGTCGAGGATATTCAGTCATGGCTGATGGAAAATCATGGCAATTAACAACCCACCATTCACACACTCAATACAACACAAGCATTAATTGGCCTAATCTTGGTTCAATATCTACACCTGTTGAAATTGAGAACGGTTTTAGTGAAATGGAACTTACTACAAATAAAAACATTACTCAGTTATTGAAACCTTACATTGATATGTTAATTAATCAAGACTCGCCAAATATTGAAAAATTACGAGACGTTTTCTCGACACCCTTGCAATACACTACTTCTGAGGGTATTGTAGTCTTAGGCCTTTTGGTGGCTAACACAACAGTCAAGAAAATTATCGAGACGGAAGAAAGTATGGATGAGATATATGACTTTTATCTGGTCCCTGAAGGCTCTCGTTACTCCTATCTGAACAGTATTGAAGCCCAAATAGCCGAAGCACTTATGAATCGAGGCTCAAGACTAGCCCTTCCAGGATTGCCCTCAGAGATAGTAAATACCTCCGAGGCAAACGCCCTTAGGAATGGACAAAGTATTGTAGCCTCTGACTCAGTTTACACCGCCGTTGAAACTTTAAATAATCAAATCGGCTCTTACTTACAGGAGTTTTCTACTGATTCGAATCCATTGTCCTTTTCAAAAATTATCTCTAATTTGCTTACTGTCTTGCATCAAACAGTAAAGTATAATACATTAGTTCCTCGGTACTGTCGAGATGAAATCACGGCTGAGTTAAACACTCTCACGGGAAAAAATGCTAACGTGGCTTTGAGAGTGATTAAAGACTTACGCGAAGTAAAGGAGATTTTAGAAAATCAAAACATTAATTTCGTGGGTTACACTGCTTCAGACATATCTATTGGATGGTCGTATCCTATTTCAAATTCAGATGTCCGTAATATTTACTATCCCTCAAGTAATCGAGGAACTAATCTCAAGTCGATACACCAAACACAAATTGAAATACCTGAAGTTTTATTAACTTTCGAGGACTTAGATTACTTAGATGATATCTTTACTGCTATCCAGGCTTTGCAATCTCGATTACCTAATTTAGAGCGTTCAATTACAGACACTAAAACGAGACTCGAGAAAAATCGGGCTCACTTAAGTTCCTTACTAGACCCTGAAACGACTCGCTTAAAAGTTAATGCTGCTGCTCAAGCCGCTCGGGCTCAAACTCGAGAACGACTTGCACGAGATATTGAAAATCGAGAAAGAAATATTACGAACGAATTAGTAACTTTAGAAAGATATCACACTGAAAAACAAGCCCTAATAGACCAGTTCTTAAACGAATAACTTTAAATATCAGTAAGGGTGTAGATTAGTTATGCAGTCTGCGACCACCCCAGTTTCTAATAATCGGAGGAGGAGAGGTACGTTAGGCACTAGTACAACCCCTGGTCCTCAATCTAGTCGAGTTCCTCGACCAAGCGGTCGGCTACAAACCGAAGAAGCCGTATTAGAAGATATAATTGCCACAGCAGGTGGAGACTTCACACAGTATCCCGACATTGTTGAAATCAGTCGAGGTCAACTTCAATACAGCCCTACTCCAAGTATTGTATGGCCAAATGCGGCAGATTTGAAAAACTCAATTTCCACTCTTCAAGAAGAGAAACGTATTAGTGAGGAAACAAGTCGTGCTGTTAGAATCGCTAATGCAGTCGGTAGTGCAGTTGTCATTTTCCCAACTACTGGAAAGGCTCAATTAGCCGTGCTAACTATTTGTTTAGGTTCCGTAGTATTATTATTTACTCGTCGACCTTGGTCAGATGAAGGCCTCTTTACTCTCAAGGGTTTTGCTGATACCTTTGTCTACGCACTCCTTCCTGTTACCTTAGCATTTATTTTAGTTAAAACGGTGGCTGCTCAAGCAAAAGCAAAGGGTGGTGCAAGTCGAGATACAGGACTACCTTCTCCATTACAAGGTTTGATAATTTGACGGTATCTTTAAATAGCGGAAAGGCATAGGTTCTATTATGGTTGTCACTGACGCAGAATATCAAACCATGTTTATTGAGTTGACAGGTTCGACTACAGATATCATTCCGACTTCGTTGAGTCAAAGTTTCATGGGTTATCAAGCCTTAGACCTTACTCATGGCTCTCCTGTGGTAAACACCTTGCCATTTGGTCCTGGAGTTATTGACGTTCAACCTGTGAATCCTAATCCATACACGGCTAACAAACCACAACCTGTGGCTGAACCCGTGGAAGAAGAAATTGCCGAAGAACAATCCGTTTGGAGTAGACTTGGCAACTTGCTCGGATTTAAGCGTGACGACTTAGTAGACACTAATGAAGTTACGGCCACTGAGGTTGCGCCTGCTACAGGCGTTCCTACTAGTACGCTCGACGTTCGAGCCGCTGAGCAAAAGACTTTTAACGCCTTAGCACCTGGTCAAGAAGTCAATAACTATGATTTGCGACCTCTTAAGTTAATGCATCATATCAACCCGACTAGTTATGACCCATCAGTGCAAGCCCGCTTACAGGACGGTACGATGATTCCTGTTGATTACTCAGGACGTACTCCTTGTTGTAAAGCACCTGGCGAAACTGGGCACAACTTTCCTTTCCAAGTATCGGGTATGAATGTTCCTTTCCAAGAAGTTCCTTCTCAACCTCCGAGCCCTCTCGGTGGCGATAATCCTGTCATTTCTTCGGCCTTCTCATATGATGGTCGACTAGGACAACAAATCTCCCCTGCTGAAAACAGTTCTTACTACGGCGTCGATAGTATGACTGGCATCGGCGCTACTAAAACTTTAGTGGAATGGTCGCAAGGCTACACTTTACTAAAGATTAGTGATGATTCCATTCGTGGAATTCCATCAGGCCCTGGTATGGGTAAGGGAGAGATAATTTTATATAGACGTTAAGGTAAGTGATTAATAATGGAAGAAGTATTTGCAGTATATATTTGGTCGAATCAATGGTGGACATTCACTGGTGAATCTTGGAACGCACAAGCAGCCACTTATGAGGATTCCCTGATTGTCGATGGTGACAATTTAAATTGGAGTAGAGTTTCAGATGGTGAAGCCTACCACGCTTCTTTGTACTTCGAAATGGACAAAGAAGATGCTCACGGATTTACACCTACGGCTATCATGGTTGACAACGTTGACAATCCTACTACAGTCCTAATACAAGGGACTACGGACGGTCGTGAAGGTGGAGATTTAGATGGTGCTGAAATTGTTTTGACGGAAATCAGTGGTCTTACCGAGTATTATGAAGCAGGTAACGTCCAAGTCGAGTTCACAGTTAATGAAATCATTGCCGCTCGAACCGAGGAAGAAAAAGAAAACCTCATTGTTTCTTTTATTGAATCTCAGAATGAAGCAGACATGGCTACTGTAGAATCAATGTCGTCTGAAACTTTTAACGCACCAAGAAAAACTCCTACTAAAAGACAGATGCGTCGTTCAAACCGCAGTCGTAAGTCTAAAAACCTTATGCAACAAAAGCGATTCATGAAGGATAAAAGGCCAAAGGACTATTCTACTACAGGATATGCCGAAACTTTAGCGGCTGAATCTTTTGCCTCTGAATCTGCATCTGACGCTATTGCGGCTGAATCCAGTAAAGCAGTTGAAGGTATCAATCCAACACCTGTTTCCGATGGACAATGGTTGGCAGAAACTATTTCTAAGCAAGCCGAAGCCAAGCATTCTTACCCACATCGTGTAATCGATGGAGATGATTACGTTCATTATGATGGCAAAGGTCGTCAAACACGTCGTACAAACCGTGGTAAAAGCGTTAAGGCAGACCGCCGACGCTACACTCCTAATTCTAATCTAAAGCCTGGTCAAGGACACCGTGGAGATTTCGTTCGAGAAGCCCAAGGCTATAATGACCGTATGGATGAATCACTTGGTATGAGTCACCCTGGCAGACACAGTCAAACTATGGGCGACCGTCGTCGTGAATCTGCAGGTATGGAACGCAGTATGAATCGAAGAAAATACTCTCGTGTCGGAACTATGGATAGGGGAGACCGATTTATGAGTGAAGGTTACAATGCTCGACTTGATGAAAGTATGGGTGAGCGAAACCGTGGTCGTCATCATGGCAACATGACTATGAAAGACCGCCGAGATATGTCAGAAGGAATGGCTCGTCATATGGGTAGTCGAAAGTATTCAAATGTCGGCACTATGGACCGTACTAATCGAATGATGGCTGAATCTAATTTTGATAAACTATCTAAAGAGATTGAAGACGATTACGTCGCTAAAGGCATGAGCCGTGAAGAGGCTAGCGAAATTGGCGATAGTACGGCTGCAAAGATGGGTCGTGCTAAGTATGGTAAGAAAGGTATGGCTCGAAAGGCTCGAAAAGGACGTCGTGCCGAATCTCACGGTATGTCTCGTTACTTACGTCGACGTGCTGAATCTCCAATGACTTCACCTGAAGAATACTCTCCAATGGGTAGTTTCTCGACTGATATGAATCCAAAAACGGCTGCTCCAACATCCGCAGGAACTGGAGACCAAATTATCTCCGTTGATTCTCCATCCGCTCCTCCGAGCAACATTAAGTTTGCCGAAGACCATCCTGATTTCGACCCTCGAAAAGCAGACCGAGACAACGATGGGAAGATTTCCTCTTGGGAACGTAAAGTCGGTAATGCAGTAGCAAAAGGTATGGCTAAAGAAGCCGAGTTCGGCGTTGTCGGCAATGGTTCAAACTTTGGACAAGACCTTATGGCAGAAAACTGGTGCACAAAGCACTCGGAAACTTTCGAAGCGTGTGGCTGTGAAAAAGAAGACAAGCGAGCCGAACCATCTGGCTCTCAACCTACGAATGAAATGGCATCTGGTGATGACCCATTAGACGATGCAACTCTTAGTGGTTTCGATATTGTCAACGTAGACTCTCCATCTGCTCCGCCATCCGATGTTTTCGTGCAATCGGCTGAAATGAATTACGATGGTTCTCTTTATGGAGACCAGTATTTCCCTGATGCAATGACTGCTAATCAAGTTGGTGTGGGTAAATTAGGCTCAGCCAACTCTGCTCCTGATTCGGGACAAGGTGTTTTGCAATGGGATGGTAGCCGTGAAGGTCCAGACCTAGATACCAAAGCGTCCGAAGTTGCTACACGACGTGGATTAAAGTTTGTTGGCTCTGTCGCTGCCCTAGTTGGTGGCGGTTATCTCCTGCTAAATAATCTAAAGAAAGAGTGAAAGCCTTTATATGGGTGATTACGACTTGTCTACTACATGGCAGGTTTCACATTAGGTGATTTTTACATAGATGTTCAAACGGACTCAGTTCCATTTTACTATTATCATCGCGCAGTTTACTGGCCTAATTGGGTTACTCAAGAACTTCCTGCATTTCAAAAGCAAGTTCATCAAATGAGTTCTAAAAGTAAGCCTTTGAAAGTAACCTCTACGGCGAAACTGCAAATGGGTTATCCACACGAAGTGAATGCCGACCACAAAGCGGAACTTCGCACCAAAGGAATCAAACGAGATAGTAATTCTAAGAAACTGGATTGTGTAATTCCGAAATTAACTTTGCCTCAACTTACCCTGTTGTGGCAGGAAAGCAATATTATTACTACTTCTACACCGACTGATTCCCAGTATTTGCGAGATATTACCGTAGTCGATTCCGAAACCCATGATTCTTTAGTTTTTTGTTATGTTGTTTCTCGCCGTGGTCATGTTTTAACGGCTTGGAGTGAACCTAAACCTCATCAAGGCGACTGGACACCTCGTGCACCTCGTAATTTCGATAAACTTCTTTCGCTACAGACAAAGCCTTTAAATAACTGAAACATGTAAATTACAGTATGACCTCAGGACTCTCTGAAAATTTAGCCTCTTTGAAGCAGGAGTTTACGACTGCACCTGTCGAAGAAGTGGCCGAAGTAGAAGTAGAATTACCTCCTACTGCCATAGAACCCACAGGACCTGTGGACTCAGTAGATACCGAAGCCAGTATTGTCGAGTTTCCTGCACCTGTTGCTCCTGTCGTAACTCCACTTCACGTTCCGATTACTGAACCATTAGCCGCCGAAACTTTAAAAGGCGAACTTTCGGCTGAAACGGCTCATCAAGTTAAAACTATGAAGTTAAGTGAATTCATTGCTTGGATGGCAGAAGGTGGAACTATGGATGACGCTGTTAAAACACTTAGTGCTGAAATGTCTTTGGCAGGATTTAGTGCACCTTCGACACATGATTTAACCTTGGCCGCTGCTATGTGGAGTAAAAAGAATTATCGAGGACAATCTGCTGCCGAAACTGTTAATTACTTATTGAAAGAAGCCACCCCTGTGACCTTAAAAGCGGAAATCGATACCTTTACACCCTTTAATGCCGAGCAAACTTTCTCACTTTTATCTGAGACTGAGTCTAAGAGTTTAACTCCATACCTCACCTTTGGTGGATTACTTATGGGAACTACCCTCTTAGCGATTTTTGTATCTAAGAGGTGAATTTGATGGACAATCAACCCATAGCCATGCCTCGTAATTACACTAATTTTTGGGCTGCCGAATTTGACGACTGGATAACGCAAGATGATTTCATTATTAATTTTGGTCCTGTAACTTATGTTCGACCGAGCCACAGTAAAACTTACTTGTTTAAAAATGATTCCATATTAGAATTGAATAAACCTTATCCTCACGTCGATAGTCCATACTTAATTAGAGTTTACGCTGAGTTCAACATAAGTGAAGGGTGGTTAGAAATAGTGGACTTTGAATCTGTAACTCCTTATTATCCTGGGTGTGAAAGTTATGAGGATGACGTATATCTTGGCGAGATAGAGATAGTTTCAAAACTCAAAAATCGATTACTTACTCATTTTTGGGAGGTCTCCGATGATGAGGGAGATTCAGGAGACTGGTCTCAAGGCGATGATGAAGAGTTCCCACTTGATAGGTGGGGTAGACTGGATGATGATTACGCCTACGGTGCAGAGGTGAGTCGTCCGTGAGTGCCCAGTTACCAACCATTCCTGATTTCTTCGAATGTGGATATCGTGAAGGAGTCTGGTTAACCGAACCCGAGTTGTACGATGACTTCTTAGACGACATAGCCTTCTCGGAAGGAGACTTGTTTTTTTTAATGTTTACCACCTATCATTTAGGTGATGAACCTCAAGGAGAACGTAAAAATCTCATAGGTGTTGAAGTACAGTATTCTGAAAATTTATCCATGCCCGATATTTGGGGCTTGAAGATTAATAAGTACGTGGATTTAGGAACAGTTAGAGGTCGTAAAGAATGGAGAAAGATGAATAAACGAGGAGAGTTTGCCCACATCGAAGCCGTCTATGGCGTCGGTAATGTTAAATATGTCGGACAATGTGCTAATTTCGATGAGTTGGCATCAGATATCTTAAAATACGTGGAGAAAAACTTCGAGGCCGAGAACTTAGACGCTGACAGTGCCGAAGTTATCCGATATTTCCGTCCTTTAGAGGTACCTGAACAATGTAAGGCTTGGTATACCGACGGTGTTTGGCTTCAAAAAGAAGACTTTGAAATAAACGCGGCTTTAAACTTAGACTACATTACACCCGAGATGCCAGGTGTCGGCATTGTTTTCACCTCTAGTAATTTCTTAACAGGCAATGAAGCGGAATTAGGAGTGTTTGTAATGGTGTATCATGAACTACCTCGAGAGTCTACAACCTTTACTTCTTTTATGGATTTCGATGCTTATCCTGATGAAGGCGAGTTTAGATTTTTAGGATTCATCGGCCCTCATTATCAAATTCCTTCTGTAACTGCGGTGGAAACTTTCCTCGGCTCTAATGACGAGTTTTGGGAAACTTTTTCTGAGTCTATGGTGGACTTTTTCTATGCAGATAAAATTAACACTTTTGCTGATTTACGTAATGGAATTGCCGAAGCCGTCGTAGGTTATGAAAACACTACTTCGATTCGAAAAATGAATATCTTTAAATAACGGTAAGGTTAAAGTGATAGTATGATGGAACTCGACGGAGCGATTCTCAACGCCCTTAACCGCAATCCGATGGAATCGGCTATGTATGGAGTCGGTCAAGACCTTGGCCGTCAATATGAACTACGTGCACTTCCTCGAGATATTTCAAAAACCGAAGACCTGCTCGGCGTTTCTTTAGGAATTGTCGGAGCAACTGAACCTCGTCCAATCATACCTGATGTTATCGATGCAGGTCCTGAATGTGGAGATATGTTACTTGATACCTCTGTCGGCAGTTACAAATTGGCTTACGAGCCTGCTTCGGCTACTTGGGCACTTTACAAACCTGAAACAGTGGAAAAGAAGTTCTTACTATTCATCCCTTACACTAGTACAGACCCTGGTGTGAAGTTTAAGTTCTCAGGCCCTAATGCTCGCAACAGATTCTTAAATGCTATTGAGCAATCAAGCACCATTTCTTACGATGAGAAGAAACTCATCTCGCAACGAGTTGTATCCCATTGTTTTACAAGTCGAAGTTCAATGGACAACGCCGTTCGTGAAACACAACCTACTGAATTTATCCCTTCCGAAGGAAATGTTCTAAATGCAAGTGCTGATATGGCATTCGGAAACTTCTCGTTAGCAGAACCTCCGCTTGATTTGGCTTTGTCTCCTACTTACTCTGGTGTTGGTGTTTTAAAGAACACTGCTTCTATTTTTGGTGACACAGTTATTCCTGAACCATTGACTATGCCAACAGTCGATGAACTCGGAAATCCATTAGGACAACGAGTACTTCCTCCTGTAGGAATGAGTATGCAATGATATGGTAATCTTTATATAGTCGAGAGAGAGAGTGTTAAGTATGGTCGTCAATCCAGTAGATACCGAAATTGCAATTTCCGAAATTGCAGAAGATAGCAATATTATCGCCGAAGGGCACCAAGATTCCCAATATAGTAATTGGAGCGGTGCTGCAGAAGGCGTCATGGCTACAACTACTGATACGGCAATGGGAATCATCGACGAAATGTTGGATATTCCAACAGAAGTCATGCCTGCACTTAAGAAAGCAGTTACTCCAAGAGCAGTTTTGAATAGTGAATTGTTGCCGATTGTTTTGGGTGTGGGTGTTGTTACAGGATTAGTAAGTTCTGCTGCAGTATCAATTATTACTTTTGCAGAGAGATATGGAGGATTCCAAAAGACAGTGGGCGTTGTTAGTTCATTCGTATTAGGTTCTGCACTTGTCTACTTAGGACTTGGTGCTTCTTCTGACTTTTACAAGTATGCCTTGATTTCATCAGGTGCAGGTTTGGCAGGCACATCTCTTCGTGGTCTCCTATCCTTCATCCCTGGAATTGGATTCAGTGCTGAAACAGTT